>Ga0114996_10004760_pt1 | contig 16133 bp, 15 predicted proteins | sample ArcticOcean_MG_C_4_FD_87039 | JGI IMG/M metagenome (GOLD analysis project Ga0114996, IMG submission 87039) | Marine microbial communities from western Arctic Ocean - ArcticOcean_MG_CB4_134 | ecosystem: Environmental > Aquatic > Marine > Oceanic | place: Arctic Ocean: Canada Basin | collected...
AGCACCTTCAACTTTAGTATCAACATTTTTCCAATAAGGCATATAGGCAAACGTCATCGCTTCTCGCCAACGGAAAGCATATAAACGTGTAAAATAATTTGTAATTGTGTAAATTATTACATACGGAATAGCTAATTTCATGAAAAGGTAAAGGCCATCATAAAATTCAGAAACATCTCTTTCCGTAGCTTTTTGAAGGAGATCATAAAATTCTTTGTACCATTGGTTAATTTTTACATCGATATATGTTTGAGCTAATAATGATCCAATAATGAATGCAAAGCCTCCCCAAGCCCATAAACGCCATTTTTTTGATAAGAAAAAACTTTTCAACATATAAGCATTCTTTATTTTAAAAAGTTATCTGTATAAGATTTTATTATCATTTTATTTTTTTTTGGTTCTATAAGATTATAATCAATATCATTTTTTTTAGCATAATTAATTGCTTCTTCTTTAGTTGTAAATTCAAGCTTTACTTCTGACATTGTATCTTTGGAAGTCTCCCACCCCATCAGATGGTTTATACCTGTGTTTAATGTTTCAAATTCAAGCAACCAATTCTTGTTTTTTCTTTTTCCTGACTGCATTGCTGTTTTAGCGGGTATATATATTTTTGCTTTTTTCATTTTAAATAATGGTCGGGGCGGCAGGATTTGAACCTGCGACCCTCTGGTCCCAAACCAGATGCGCTACCAGGCTGCGCTACGCCCCGATTGATTGTTTTTATAATGTAAACTGGAATTCTTATCAATGGTTAGCTCATGTTTTTTTTGTAAATAGAAATTATATTTCTGCCTCTTATAGTTATATTTTTATATATTTTAAAATTATTTGGTATTTTATATCTATCTTTTTTGTGTTCACCATACCAATTTCTGTAATTATCAATAATATAATCGGCCCTGTCATTAGAAGTTATAATTAACCTATTTCTATCCTCAATATCAAAAATTTTTTTACTATTTTCTAGTGATAAAGGTCCTGCAGAGCCTATATGTATTGTTTTTTTATCTTCTTCAGATAACAATAGTTCGAAAGCTTGCTTATTAGCAAGACCCCAATAATCAACTTCAAATTTTTCATGAGTATTTTTTCCAGCAAGAAAATTAAAATAAACATTTTGATGTGGATGATCTTTTATCATTTGGTAACCTATAAGAAATAAAAAAAAACCAGTTAATAGAAATAAAGTAGAAGATGATTTTTTAAATAAACTTATATTTATAAGATATAAACCCTTAATCGAAATATATAAAAAACTTGGATAAGTAAAATATAAATGTCTCCAACCGTCATATAATGTTGAATTAAAACCTATAACAAGGAAAATTGGTAAAACAAGAATCAAATAATTAATAAGGTCCTGCAATTCATCATCACCACTCCATAAATCTTTATTACTAGATTTGTTTTTAATAGCAAATGCTCTTTTTTTTATTCGTAAAGAGATTGAAAAAAAACCAAATAAAAAAAGAGCTACATAAAATATGGGTGTTGAAATAGCAATCCAAACAGGAATATAATGCCAAGGTAGATTGGAACCTAAAACATATTTTCCAAAATATAAATTATAACCTCCCCAATAAAAATTCGACATGATGGTAAAAGCTTCTACAAAGTTATTTATTGGGTTTTCCCACAAAAAAGGCCAAAATAAAATTATGACTGCTGGTGATAAAATTAAAAATAACATAAAGGGAAATAAAATTTTTATTTTTTTATTTTTCAAATGCTTTAAATAAGTAAAAAATATAATTATAGGTGGCAAAATTATGCCCATTATTCTTATATCTACGCAAAGAGCGGTAGTGATTGAAAAGAGTATAGAATTTTTAATTGATGTATTTTTAATGAAAGCAATTCCATAATATAAATTAATTATAAAAAAAGATAAAAAAAGTATGTCTTTTTGGTTGTAAAAACTTTCGCCAAAAATTCTTGGGCTTAAAAAAAGACACAGTGCACCAATTATTCCATACACATGACTATTATACCTGTTTTTTATAATTAAGAAGAAATAAAAATTTGAAAGTAAAAAAATTAGATGATTCAAGTAATGAGCTATATAAAATATTTTCTGCTCATTTTTTATATTGAACGTGTATTCAATATAAGCAATTAAAGTATTAAAATAAGCACCATGTGCTCCGTAATAAGAAGTGAGTACAGGTATTTTTATTATTTTGTCTAATTCATTGGCTCCATTTAAATTAAAAGCACTCATTATGTATTTTAAATTCACAAAGCCTTGGATTCGCATTTCCCATTCATCTATGGACACACCAAAATCCTTAAATGAGCACAACCCTACATAAAAAAAAATCAAATAAAGTAAAATAACTATTAAAATTTCAATATTTTTAATATTTTTTAAATAATTGATCATAAAATGATTGTAAAAAAGGTCTTATTAACATTTATTATATAGTACTAAACAACTATTTAATATTATGATATTTAAAAATTTGATTCATGATTATTTATATAACTAAATCCTTTAGGTGGTTCTTCAAATTAGAAGCTGCAAGCGGTTTAATACTTCTAATTGCAGCAATAATAGCTCTTATTGTTAGCAATACAAATCTTAGCAGCATGTATTTTGGTTTATTAAATAAACACATTTCTGTTGGAGTTTCTAACTTTAGTTTAGATCTGAGTATACTGCACTGGATTAATGATGTCTTGATGGCAGTTTTTTTCTTTGTAGTTACGTTAGAAATAAAAAGAGAATTTATACAAGGAGAGCTATCTCAAACAAAACAAGCTCTTTTACCCATAATTGGCGCGGTAGGTGGAATGTTGGTACCAGCTTTAATTTATATATTTATAAATTTTGAAAATGGATACACATTAAAAGGTTGGGCTATACCATCTGCCACAGATATTGCTTTTTCTATAGGTGTATTGTCGTTATTAGGTTCAAGAGTTCCAATTTCTTTAAAAATTTTCTTAACAGCGCTTGCTATTATTGATGACTTGGGGGCAATAGTTATCATAGCTTTTTTTTACTCGTCCGAACTTAGCTATTTACACTTATTGCTAATGTTAGGTTCGTTTATCGGTCTAATTTTAATAAATAAAATTGGAGTTAAAAAATTTACTCCTTATCTCGCAATAGGCATTCTTCTTTGGTTTTTTACACATGAATCGGGTATACACTCAACAATCTCAGGCGTACTGTTAGCTTGCGTGATACCGCATAGTAGCAATAAAAAGGATTTCTCTTTGTTATTAAAATTGGAACATTTTTTATCCCCATATGTTGCTTTTGGGATAATGCCACTTTTTGCTTTTGCTAATGCGGGAGTTGATTTAAAGGGTATTTCATTTAATTCAATACTCATGCCAGTACCTTTAGGTATTTTATTAGGTTTATTTGTTGGAAAACAAATAGGAGTTTTTATATTTTCATTTATATCAATAAAATTAAAATTTGCTGAAATGCCATCTAATTGCAATTGGATAAAGCTATATGCAGTTGGAATACTAACCGGAATAGGTTTTACAATGAGCCTATTTGTTGGAAATTTAGCATTCATTGACAATATTGGTGAAATGGATGGTGTAAAAATAGGAGTTTTAGTCGGTTCAACTTTATCTGCCCTAGTAGGTTACTTTTTATTACTATTAATTTCAAAAAAATAATAAATTAACATGATAAATAAAATTAAATATTTTATACTAGTATTGATTATGTTTTCATTCGGTTCGAGCACATTAGCAAATTATGACAAGTTGGCATTCGATTTTAGCTTTAATGATTTAGATGGAGTCCCTATAAAATTATCAAACTTTAAAGATAATGTTATAGTTGTGATAAACGTTGCAAGTCAATGTGGCTTTACAAATCAGTATCAAGACATACAAAAATTGTGGACGAAATATCAAAGTAAAAAAGTCCTCATCCTGGGAGTTCCATCAAATGATTTTGGTAATCAAGAACCTGGTGATAGCAATGAAATTAAAACTTTTTGTGAATCAAAGTTCGGTGTAACTTTTCCTATTACAGAAAAAGTCAATGTTAAAGGAGATAATGCTCATCCCTTTTATCTCTGGGCAAAAAATAATTATGGAAGAAAAGCCATTCCTAAATGGAACTTCTATAAGATTATTATAGGTAAGGATGGTAAGATAGCGGATACGTTTTCATCGATAACAAACCCATCATCAAAAAAGTTTATTAAATCCATTGAAAAGCTTATTAAGTGACCATTTTATTTGTGCCACAAATAAGTATTTTTATTTTTTATATCAAAAGTTTTTTCAATTATAAATCTTGATACCAGTGTTGAATTAAAATATTTCAAATATTTTTTTTTACCATTTTCGGCTATTTTTTTTCTAAGTTTATCATCAACACAATATTTTGAGATTTTATCGGATAAATCCGCAACTCCCTTATAAAAAATCATTTCATTATCATTAAAAAAGTCTCTATATTCCGTTCCCTCATCAACAAATGTTAAAAGACCGTTTCCTATAATTTGAGTTATTCTGTCACTGCTATAGTACTTAATTGGTTTACCCCTGCTTAAGTTCAGTCCCATTTTTGAGTTCGATATAGACTTTAAATAGTTATCTGCCCAAATAGGCTGAACTTTATTTATTCCATAAACGTCAAATTTTACGTTAGGTGTAATTTGCATTAATTTTTTTACAAATACTTCTCTATCGTCAGATTTACCTCTTTTTAAAACCCCTCTATGGACTCCATGACTTAAAGCATAAAAAACATCCATAGGACAGTCGTGTGCAAAATTGTTTAAAGTTTCAAATGATGAGTCTGAAGGATTGGGAATATAATAATATCTATTTTCCTTAGATAAAAAATTTAATGCATCTGGTGAGGTTGTTAAGAAATTTGCATCAATAAAATCTCTTTTATCGAGAACACGTTTTTTATTTTTAAAATAATCAGGACCATTACTACTTAAAGGATCTAAAAACCATTGAGCAATTTTTAAAGATGGATAGTTGCTTTTAAGGTGATCAAGAGTTTCTGGAAAAACTGAATCAGCGTGACCCAGTATTAAAAGATCTGGTTTGAAGTTATAGCATGTTGAAATTAACTTTTTATTTAGAGATTTTGAGCCAGCTAAATCATTAATGGATTTATAATTTTTTTGAATATCACGATCACTAAACTCTAGAACACTATGGCCCATTCTAATTAATCCATTATTCAATCTTCTTCCTGAATTAAAAAAGAGCCTCCCATCATGTCGTTCATTAAAATTTGTAATATGAAGGATTCTTAAACATTTCAAATTAATAGATGGAGATATTTTATTTGTTTTATTAAATGATTTAAACAAAGTGTCGCGATAAAAGTCAATTTCATGAGCACTTTTTTTATGAGTATGAAAAAAATTTTTCTGTGATAGGTGCTGATATTCTTTCCTTAAAATAGGTTTATCAATTAAAAATTTAAGTTTATTGTACAAATTTTTAGGATCAAGTTTGTCTAAAATAATAGCATTCGTAACTGTTTCCGGTAAACCTCCTTTATTGCTTATTATTACAGCACATCCTTTTGAGGCACCTTCTAGACTAGTTCTTCCAAGGGGTTCATTCCATCTCGAAGGGACTACAGCAATGCTAGTTTTTTCTAAAATTTTTAAAACTCTATTGTGTGGTAAAAAACCTAAAATCTTAAGCTGCTTATGTTTAAAAGTAATTTTATCTCTTTGTTCGTCTCCAATAACTATTCCATTCCAATTTTTATACTTATTTAAAATTTTTAATAATGCATTTCCAAAAATATCATATCCTTTGGATCTATTTAACTTTCCAACAAATGTAATCCAATTACGTTTTTTTGAGATATTAACGATTGATTTTTTAGCAGATTGATAAATTACAAGTAATTTTTCAGAATTTAAAATATTAGTTGGTATTTTTTGTAAAAACCTTTTTTTGGACCACTGACTGTTAAAGATAATTTTTTCGCAGCTTTTTAACAAAAACTTTCTGTCATCTATTGATGTGGATCCACTCATAGACAGTGGATCGTTGTGAAAATAAAGAACAATTTTAGATATAATTTTTTTTGATAAAAGATATTTAACATAAATAGGCCTGTTATGAACTTCAATTATATCTGAGTTACTAATATCTTCTTGCTTAATGAACTCACCTACATACACTTTGCTTTGACTTTTATAAAAATCTTTTTTTTTAAGAGTAAGGTTTTGGTATTTAATTTTAAATATTTTTTGTCTATTTGTATTTCCGTATACTGTAATACTTTTTTTATATCTACTAATGTTTGTAGTGTCTTTGACAAATAATGAAACAGCACCGGGATAAGATGGTGAAAAGTTCTCTTTATAAGGTAGCAGAATAGAAATTTTTTTCATAAATTAATTTTTAAACCGTCGTATCCAGGTAATACATTTTTTGGAAGAATACGCAACAAAAAATCATAATCCAAATCAGCATGTAAATTAGTAAGTATCATTTTTTTAGGCTTTAATGTTTGATTAATTAACAAACATTGATCAAGAGTAAAATGCGCAAAGTTATTATCTATTTTTAAACAATCAATTATTAAGTAATTTAAATTTTTGAGAATGCTTAGATTTATTATCGAAAGATCATTACAATCACTTAAATAAGCAACTTTTTCAAAAATATAAACTAAGCTACTTGTAACGCCATGCTTTACATCAATAGTTTTAAACTTAATTTTAAACTTAGACTTGCCTAAAAAAAAGCTCTTTTTGGCAACATGAGGTTTGACGATTGCTGGATAGTTTTTTTTATCTATAAAGCAGAAATCGAATCTTTGTTTAAGGGAGTTAATAGTTTTTTTATTACCATAAATATCAATTGGCTTAGTGTTCTTCCAAAAAAAAGGTCTCAAATCAAAAAGGCCATTTGTTTGATCTGTATGTTCGTGAGTATAAATAACGGAAGATACATTTTTGATTTTATTATCAAGCAGCTGATTCCTAATATCTGGAGATGTATCTATCAATATGCTGTTAGATCCTTTCTTTATAAATGCAGAACATCTCGATCTGATGTTTTTTTTATTATTATTTCTACATTTTCCCCAGTTACCATCAATTCTTGGAACGCCTAATGAATACCCACAACCTAATATCGTCAATTCCGTCTTCATATATTTTGAAACAAATCCTTAAAGTTTTTTGATGTATGCAAAATAATATCTTTTACTGGAGTTTTTTTTATTTCAGCCAATTTATTCACCGTATGCACTAAAAAAGAAGGTTCATTTTTTTTCCCTCTTAGAGGTATGGGGGCCAAATAAGGGCTATCAGTTTCAACTAATAATTTACTCAGATCTATTCGCTTAAATGTATTTTGTAATTCCGTGCTATTTTTAAAAGTTATAATTCCACTGGCGGAGAAAAATGCATTAAGTGTAAGTAGTTTTTTTGCAAAATTTAAAGAGCCAGTAAAACAGTGCATTAAAATTTTAGGTTTCTGTTTTTTAAATGAATTCAAAATCTCAAAGGTTTCGTTTTCAGCATTACGTGAATGAACTATTATAGGAACATTAAGTTCAATTGCTGACTCTACATGTAGAGAAAAACTGTCAATTTGTTTTTTTTTGTCACTATGATTATAAAAAAAGTCTAAGCCTGTTTCACCAACACCAATGATCTTATTATTTTGTTTAATATTTTTTATTATCATCTTCTTTGTTACTATGTCTTTAGCTGTTTCGTGAGGATGTATTCCAAAGGTGCCAAAAATCATTGGGTCGTGCTTTACAATCTCAATAATTTTTTCAAAACTTTTGAGAGTTGTGCTGATAGTCAATAATCTTGTTAATCCATTTTTTTTTGACCTATCTATAACACTTTCAATTTGGCTGTACAAAGGTTCGTAGTCTAGGTGGCAATGAGAATCAATCATTGGTTTTTTCAATCTTTTTAAACAGAATTCCAATTTTATTTATTTTACTTCCCGGCTTCAAAAGTTCATGTTTCTCAATGCTAGAAAAAATTATATCTTTTTCCTTCAAATCAAAAATTTTTAGAGCTCTAAGTGAACTTTCAGGCATAATTGGATATATCATAATGCAAATTTTTCTTATAATTTCCAAAGAAGTGTAGATAATAGTATTTAACCTATTTAAATCTTCCTTTTTTTTCCATGGCTCCTGATCGTTGAAATACTTATTAGCATCAAACAAAGAATTAATTATAAAATTCATATAATAGTTTAGGTCTTGTTTATCTATTGCATTTCGCAAATCGTTAATATTATCAGAATATTTATTTAATATTTTTAAGTCATCTTTTGTGAATACATTTTTTTCAGGAACTACTGAAAAACAATTTTTTTCATTGAAAGCTGTGACTCGTTGACACAAATTTCCAAAATTATTTGCCAGATCACTATTTATTGTATCTTCGAGTTTACTTTGAGAAATAGTTCCATCGGCGCCAAAAGAAACCTCTTTTATTAAATAATATCTTAATGGATCTAGTCCATATCTATCAATAATTTCGAGAGGATCAAGGATATTGCCTTTTGATTTTGACATTTTTTCATCTCCTGAAAGAATCCAACCATGGCTATAAATCCTTAATGGCAAATGAATATCGGCAGCCATTAAAAAGGCTGGCCAATAAACTGCATGGAATCTTAATATATCCTTACCTATCAAATGAATTGATGCTGGCCAGAATTTTTTATAAAGAGTATTTTCCTGGTCCGGATAATTAAGGGCGCTTATATAATTTGTTAAAGCGTCTAACCAGACATAAATCACATGCTCTTTATTGTTTGGAACTTTTATTCCCCAAGTAAAAGATTTTCTACTTATAGATAAATCTTTTAAGCCACTTTTAACAAATTGAATAACTTCATTTTTCCTAGATTTAGGTAAAATGAATTCTGGATTTTTTTCATAAAATTCTAATAATTTATCTTCCCACTTTGAGAGTTTAAAAAAATAAGATTCTTCTTCCATCCACTCAACTAAGGATCCTGATGCTATCGATATTTTTTTATTATTTTTGGTTGAAATCTCATCATCTGAATAAAAAGCTTCGTCAGAAACTGAATACCAACCTGAATACTTAGATAAGTAGATATCACCATTTTTTTCTAAAATATTCCATAAATATTGAACTGATTTAATATGCCTTTCTTCAGTAGTTCTTATGAAATCTGTATTAGATAAATTTAGAGTTTTAGATAGATTTCTAAATGATTCACTAATTTGGTTGCAAAATAGCAACGGATCCATATTATTTTTCTCGGCAGCTCTTTGAATTTTAAGGCCATGCTCATCAGTGCCTGTTAAAAAATGAACATCATATCCATCGATTTTTTTAAATCTAGCAAAAACATCTGCCACTATACTTGAGTAAGCATGGCCCATGTGCGGTTTGCCTGAAGGATAATAAATTGGTGTTGTAATAAAATAACTATCTGGCATCAGTTTCTAAAATGTCTTTAATATTTAAAAAAGTATTTTTACTATCTAAGTTGAAGATTTTCATTTCATTCAAAGATTTAAGAATCTTTGTTCTATTAAAAAAATATCTTTTGTTTTTAATAGGATTTTTTTGAATTAGATCGTTATAAAATTTTTCAATAAGTGCAGATATATAAGATAAAGTGTCACTGCTTTCATTTTTTAAAAAGAAATCGCAAAGGTAATAAATAGAAGACTGCGTATTATTGAACATATTAGTCTTATCGCCATCAAAAGATCTAATAAATTTGATTAAATTTCCAGGAGTTTCGAAATAAAATTTTTCAAAAAAAAGATCTGCATTCTCAATAACGATTTGATGTTGTTTGCATAAACTATTAAAAGCATTTTTTTTATCAACTTCATTTAAGAAAAATTTAAATTCTATGCTTCTTGATTTGATTGTATCAATAATTTTGCGGCTATTATTTTGAACTAAAATAAAAAAAGTATTTTCAGTTGGCTCTTCCAAGCATTTTAACAGTGCGTTCGCAGCATTTAAGTTTAAAGTTTCTGCATTATCAATAAGTACAATTTTAAGATTATGTTCATAAGTTGTATTTTTAAGAAATTTTAATAAACTTCTTACTTGAGTAATTTTAATGTTATTTTCAGATTCTTTATTGTTAATTAAAAAAAAGTTTGGATGAGTGTTGGAGTTAACTAAATTATAACTACGATTATCAGGATTTATATAATTATCTTGAATTAAGTACTTGTGTTGCTCGTTAACAGAAAGAAAATAATTAACTAAATGATATGCAAAAGTTGCTTTTCCCAGTCCCTTTTGTCCCAATAGAATCGAGCACCTAGGCATTTTTTTTTTCTTTATAAGATTTACAAATAGATTAAACTTTGAACTATATTCATATAAGTACAATTGTTTATTTGATTTATAGTTTAATTCTTTATCTACCGCATCTATCATCTTAAAACTTACTGTAAAATTTATTCAATATAATTTTCTCAATTTCATTCGTATCACCAGAATTATCTAGAACAATATATTTTTTTTTATTTTTTTTGGCTATTTTAATGAAAGCATTTTGTACATTCTTATAGAATTGCACTGAAAATTTATCATATCTGTTTTTTGTTTTTCTTTTATTTATCCTTTGCATGGCTTTATTGATATTTACTTTTAATATAAAAGTAAGATCAGGTTTTGCATTATTTAAAATAAAGCTATGTATAGTATCTATAAGTTTTTTATTTACCTTTTTTCCATACACTTGGTAAGCAAATGTAGAGTCGACAAACCTATCACAAATAATAATTTTTTTCTTTGATAGAGCGGGTGTAATTTTATTTATTATATGCTCATTTCGTGCTGCTAAATATAATAAAGTATCTGTATATTTATCAAATTGGGCTTTTTTATTCTTATGAAAATAATCTTTTAAGATGAGATTCCTAATTTTTTCTGCTCCTAAGGTGCCACCAGGCTCTCTAGTTAGCAGGACTGGAAACTTTTTTTTTTTCAAATTTTTATATAAGATTTTACTTTGAAAAGATTTGCCTGAACCTTCAATTCCTTCAAAAGTTATAAAAAAAGCTTTTTTTTTATGCATCTCCCCAAACCAGGAAGTTTAATGATTTTAATAGCCTCAAAAAAATGTTTGTTTTTTTAATATCTTCATTAGAAAAAACATCATATTCTTTTTCAACATCATTTTTGTAATAAACTTTTAAAATACCAATTTTATCATCTTTTTTAATAGGGGCTTTTAAAGGGCCCTGATATTCAATTACAACATTGATTATACTTTTCTTTCTTTTAGGGACAGTAAAATAAATATCTTCTTTAACGACAGCATCTACTTTATTTTTTTTTCCCAGCCAAACATCTAGAAAATCTATTGGCTCATTTTTTTTAGCTATTTGTATCGTATCAAAACTTCTTAGGCTCCAAGTTATAAGCTTGATAGATTCTCTTGACCTTGCATTTTTATTCTCAAATCCACTCCCTACTACATTAACTCTTCTGTTTCCAATTATTACAGATGAAGCTAGAGAATATTTTTCTACAGTTAAAAAACCAGTTTTGATTCCGTCAGCTCCAATATTTTTATATAAAAGTGGGTTTCTATTTCCTTGGGTAATTGAGTTTCCGCCTGTACGATCCCATGTAAAAGTAGTTTCTTTGAAGTAAGTGTAATACTCAGGATAATTTTTAATGAGATATCTAGACATTTTTAATACGTCTCTTACTGTAGAATAGTTGTCTACATCGTTTATGCCGGAAGAATTATTAAAATTAGTATTATACATTCCTATTTCTGCTGCCTTTTCATTCATAAGATTTACAAACTCAATTTCACTACCAGAAAGACCTTCTGCTAATGCAACACAAGCGTCGTTACCAGAAACAATGATAATTCCTTTTAACAACTCTTCTACGGTAACTTGATCGTTAAGCATAATAAACATCGATGAATAGCCACTTTGTGAAAGTCTCCAAGCATTTTCTGAAATCGTTATTTTTTCATCAAGTGAAGTTTCACCTTTCTTCAGCAAATCAAATGCAACAATAGCGGTCATAATCTTTGTCATGGAAGCTGGATATATTTTTTCATCAGCATCTTTTTCAAAAAGAATTTCACCCGAAAGGTGATCTTGAACTATTGCATACCTAGCGTTTACATCTATTTTTGAATATGAACTATTGGTAATAAATAAACAAAAAAGAAGATATACAATTATTTTAAAATTTTTCATTGCGATTATTCTTTATATACGTTTAATCCTTCAAACTCTAAGTTATTTAAGCTAATATAACTGGATTTTAAAGCATTAAAACTTTTAAAAGGACCAATTAAAACACGATATTTATTAATATTAATTTTTTTAACAAAAAAGTTATTTAAATTAGTTTTTGTAATAAGATTTTTTTTTAATTCATTAGCTGAAGTTATATAATAAAAATCTGCCACTTGAATAAAATATTTAACTGGCTTCATGACCAATAGTTTGTCTTCCCTACTTGTAGATAAATTGGCTACGTCTATCTCGGTAACGGGAGCAGTGTCAGCAACCTCTCTCTCTTCATCAAAAGTATTTGCTTTTTTTGCAACAAATTTTTTATTTTTTTTGAGTTCAAGAATTTCTACATATGGATTTTCCATGTTTAAATTTAAGATTGTGGCAATTTTTTTACTTATAATAATATTGAATATGTTGGGATAAGTTGCATTTTGTAAAACTTTTACTTCAACAAATTTGGAATTTTCTGGATTAACAATTCTTATTAAAGTATTTTTCTTAACAAATGAATGCATGACTACCACTTTTTCATTATTTATTTTTTTGTTTACAACATTGTTTATGAAATGTGATTCTTCATAAACTAAGGCGAAACCTTTTGAGGCAAAGTATTTTTTTTCTAAAACATTTTTTTTATTGGCCTGTTCAATGCTTACACAAGAGGAAAATAGACAGCATGAAAGTGTAAGTAATAATTTTTTAAAGATGCTCATGACTTAATTTTTTCTGCTAGGGTACAAACGGTAATTCCAAATCTTAAAGATCTATTCCATTGTAATATTTTTTCATAGTTATTAAAAATTAAATATTTTGGTCCTTTGTCGTAACCATCAGGACTAATTAACGCTGATTTATAGTTTGCTTCTAAATTCCTGCCATTAATATTTTTTACACCCTTTTTATTCCAAGAAGTTATTTTTTTTTTATTTTTTATATTCCTTGCTGACTTGTTAAGGTTAGACTCATGAATTTTTTTTGTAAGCTTAACTTGTATAAAACAGGGCTCACCTTTTTTCCAACCAATCTTGTTTATATAGTTAGCGGCAGATGCTAAAGCATCTGGTAGGGACGATTTTAATTCAATCTTGCCATTGTTATCATAATCAATAGCATAATTAGATATAGTTGAGGGCATGAACTGAAAATTTCCATAAGCACCGGCCCACGAACCAAAAAGTTCATCAGGATAAATTATCTTTTTATCTATTAAAGTAAGCAGTGTAAGCAATTGTTTAGAAAAAAATTCACTTCTTCTTTTATCAAAGCTTAATGTAGCTAGACAAGAAATTATGTCCATTTTTCCTACGTGCTTACCAAAGTTAGTTTCCACGGCCCATAGTGACAATAGTACTTCTTTTTCTACATTGTACTTGTTTTCAATCTCATTAAATAAACTTTCATTTTTTTTTAATAATTTTAAAGCATTTTTCACCCTTGATGGTGTGGCCCTTTTTGTAATATAGGTAATTGTATCTTCAAAAAATTCTGGCTGCTTTCGATCATATTTAATAACTTGATCTAAAAATTTAACATTTTTAAATGCCATGTTAACAGTTTCATTAGATACACCTTTCTCAACAGCAGTTTTTTTGAAATTAACTAACCATTTATCGAACTCAGCCACGTGGTTGGTCGAAAAGGAATAATTTTGTAAACCAAAAAAAAGCAGTAAAAAAAAGGTCAAAATTTTGAGATTTTTTTTACTAATTTTATTTTTCATAACGTGCAAATAATTTATTTAATAATTGTTGATAATTTTTTCATTACTATTAGAAAATACAGAAATTAATTCTTTAATGCCATCTTCCAATTTAACTTTGGCTGCAAATCCCTTTTGTTCAATTTTCTTGTTGCTGACATAATAATCTCTTTGATCTGGGTCTTTTCTATTCTTGATTACTGAAATTTTTAAAAAAGGTAACTGTTTTTTAATTTTTTTAGCTAACATGATTTTAGTAAGGTTAGCAGATGATAAACCTAAGTTATAAATTTGAGACTTTAATTTTTTAAAATTTAGTATAGAAAAAAGAATTCCATCCACAACATCGTCTATATGTACATAATTTCTTCTAAAGTGTGGTTCAAAAATCTTAATTTTTTTTTCATGGACAGATCTATAAACAAAATTATTTACCAAAAGATCAGTTCTCATTCGAAATGAGTAACCGAACACAGTAGCCAATCTGAAGCCTATAGAATTTTTATTTTTCATTACTATCTTTTCAGCCTTTACTTTTGTAGTTCCATAGAGAGAAATTGGATTTAGAGGTGATTTTTCATCACAATATTTATTTTTTTTCCCAATGCCATATCCCGAATTAGTAGTTAAATAAATAATTTTGTTATGGCTGTAAAAATTTTTCATCATATTTTTGATAGAATCAAGATTGACTGCAATGGCTTCCTTTTTATTTTTTTCGCAAAGTGGCGCGCCAACTAAAGCTGCTAAAGGAATTATAAATTCATTTTTTTTAAGTAATTTTTTTACCAAAGCATAATTTCTTACATCACCCTTGATTAGTGTAAAATTTTTGAATTTATATAAATGATTTAATGCTTTTCCAGAGAATTTTAATGAGTCAAGTACTGTAACTTCAAAATTGAGGTTAAGTAATTTGGTAACTAGTTTAGAGCCTATGTATCCCGCTCCTCCTGTAATTAAGATTTTTTTCATTTTTTAATATTTCTGCTACCAGGTTTTAAAGGCGGTGTATTTTTAATTTCTTTTGGTAGGTTCTCTTCATTATAGGTTTTAATATCAAATTTTAATTGTGAAATAATATCATGATTTTTAAAAATTTTTTCTTTTGTTCTGTCTATAATACATGCATATCCAACTAATTTAGCTTCATTTTGATTCACTATATCGGTACACTCTAAAACTGATTTACCAGTAGTAATCACATCTTCAACTATAAGCACGTTAGAATTCTTTGGTAAGGAAAAACCCCTTCTTAATAACAACTTTTTATTTTCTCTTTCAGCAAAAACTGATTTTACTTTTAATTGCTGTCCGACTTCATAGCCAATGATGATTCCTCCAATTGCAGGAGATAAAATAACATCTATATTAGAAATTTTTTCTTTAATTTTATTTGACAATGACGCGCTTATTAATTCTGCTTCACGAGGATGACTTAACAATTGAGCACATTGTACGTACTGTTGACTGTGCAAGCCTGACGAAAGGATAAAATGGCCTTCCAATAATGCATTAGTTTTTCTTAAAATTCTTAAAGATTCTTCGTAAGAGAGCATCTTTTTTCCTGTGCCTAATTAAACTAAACTTGTATTCTTTTACTTTTAATTCACTTATTAAATTCTTATAATTTTTTAAATTAGTGATCTGTATATCAAATATAAATTCTAAATAGTCATCTTTTTTTTCCATAATTTCCATATTTATTATGTTGTTTTCATGAAAACCAATTAAACTGCTCACTTCTCCTAATTTTCCTGGTAGATTTGGTATTTTAATACACAAACTGCTAACATATGTTTTGTTACCAGGGTGCTTAAGATTCTGTTTATTATTCCAATATTTTCTTATAGATGCGCGAGCTTTTCCAGTCTTAGCATAACTTAACCATTCTAATGAAGGAGAAACATTATTTGAACCAACAATTTTTACAATATCACCATTTTTTAAAATACTTTGTAGAGGAGATCCTCTTCCATTAATTTGACACGCTGTCAAACCATTGCCAATTTTTGTATGAACAGAATAAGCAAAATCTATGGGAGTTGCATTTTTTGGCAATTTAATAACCTCTCCTTTTGGAGTAAAACAAAAAACGTTATCTTGGAACATTTGAAGTTTAGTATATTCTAAAAAATGTTCAGGGTTAGTATCTTTTTCCATAATTTCTACCAAATCTCTTAACCATTCATATTCTTTTATTGATGG
>Ga0114996_10004761_pt1 | contig 16133 bp, 14 predicted proteins | sample ArcticOcean_MG_C_4_FD_87039 | JGI IMG/M metagenome (GOLD analysis project Ga0114996, IMG submission 87039) | Marine microbial communities from western Arctic Ocean - ArcticOcean_MG_CB4_134 | ecosystem: Environmental > Aquatic > Marine > Oceanic | place: Arctic Ocean: Canada Basin | collected...
AACCTCCCATGGAGTGCCCCACAATGTTGGTCTTCTCGAGGCCCAGGGCGTCCTGGAAGTCTCGGATGAAGTCCACGAGGTAGGCGAAGGAGTATTCCTGCTGTAGGAAATCGCCGAAGCCCCAGCCCACGCAGTCCACGGCCAATACCCGTACCTTTTCCGACAGGGGACCGATGTTCAAAGCCCAGCTATGACCCCCGCCTGTGTACGTCACGCCGTGGATCAGGATGGTGGGATCGCCCGAGCCGGCGTCAAGATAGCGGGTTCTGCCGTGGCTCAGCTCGACGAATTTCTCTTCTACGCCAGGTAGTTGAATAGGCACTGGGTTCCTCCTGCGACAAGCTGCTCCGACCGCTGCCGGAGCGCCCCGATTCTAATTGATTTGTGCCGCTGACGCTATCCTCAGCGCCGGGCAGGGCCATCTGACCCGCAATTTGATGCGCCTGCATCACCAACTTGAAGCAGACACCTTTATCGCCGCTTCGCTCGTGGGGAATACCCTTGGCCCATGGGATTCTCAGGTTAGGAGGTTTTCTATGCTTAGTGAAGTGGAAAATGAGGTTCTGACTCACGTGGGCAGCGGGACTCCGATGGGGGGCCTGCTTCGCAACTATTGGTACCCCATCGCCCCTTCCGCGGAGTTGTTTGAGCATCCTACCAAGGAGATCACCCTCCTAGGTGAGGACCTTGTGCTGTTCAGAGACCGTCAGGGCCGGTTGGGGCTGATAGACCGGTTCTGCCCTCACCGCCGGGTCAACATGGCATACGGCATCCCTGAGAATGATGGACTCCGTTGCCCTTACCACGGATGGAAGTTCGACCCCACGGGCGCCTGCATAGAGCAGCCGTTCGAGGAAACGGTTAGGCCGGACGGAAAATTCAAGGAGAAGTGTGGCATTGCCGGATATCCGGTGGAAGAGAATGCAGTACGTTCCCATTGAGGCCGGAGACAGCCCAGCTAAGGACGACATCGAGACCCTGTTGGCCGGATGGCGTCGAGAGTTGGAGGTCGCCGAGGCCACTGTCTAAACAGCCGGCGAGAGTAAGCTCAAGAAAGAGGCCCAGGGGTTCTTGCCCCCGGGCCTCTTTCTTATTCGGCGACCCGTGATACGGCTAGGTGAACCAGAGGTAGATCCGGGCCTGGGGGAACGGAAGATGCAGGAGCTGATCGAAGATGCCCCAGAAGAAGACCGATGTGACGGCGGCAAGGCCGATGCTGAGAATCAACGACTCCCTTCCCTGGAATCTAAGGTAGCCGAAGACCATGAGAGGGATGGCTATGTGGAACCCTAGAAGCCAGATGGCAATGGCGAAGCCCAGGAGCCAACCCGCTATGTTAGCCACTCGGCGCTGGGCCACCTTTGGGTCTATGCCCTCAGCAAGCTCGGAGTCCATGACCTTGGTCACGGGCTTTCTAAGCTCTGTGAACAGTTGAACGAGCGACATGAAAATGAGTCCGAATCCAGACAACCAGGGGAAAAGACGAACGTTGTCCGGCCAGTCCCTGGCGACGAAAACGGCATAGACCCCCGCGCCAAGGAAGAACAAGGTCACCAGTATCCTGGGGCTAAATCTCTGCGTCATCTATTGCTCGCTGCCAAGTGTTGCGGCGCTCTTGCACAATGGGGTAGCCGAGTGCACCGGAGAATATCACATTCCGATGTCGCTCAAGTCGTTGTGGGTCGTGAAGGCGGCAGCGTGATCTTCGCCAGTGATCCGAGAAGATCAGCGTGGTTCACCAACCCGTATGCTTTTCTTGAATTAGCCCCCTGCCTTGGCAGCTTGATAATCCCACTCGTAGGCGGGGTCTTCATAGGCTATTTGTGGCATGGCTGATTTCAGGCCCCGGCTCGCCAGTTCTTCTTCGAACTTCTGGCGGATCCATGGTTCTTCGTCCGGGTATTCAATCTGATCCCGCTTACGGTCCTTGACCTTTTCGCCCTCATATCCAGAGAACTGCAACGGAGGGCGCAGGGCGAGGTACCGTGCGGGGTCAGTTCCGACATTGAAGTGTTGGTGGAACCAGTTGCCTGGGGGCACGAACATACTGGCCTCGTGCCAGGGAACGACGACCTTCTCCTTGCCTTCCTCCCACATGATCGAATAGCCCTCGCCTGCAGGTATCACGATGACTCTGCCAGGGCCGTGGCGGTGGCCTTTCTTATATGTCCCTTCAGCGAAGATGGACATATGGATGTCCATCTCCGAATCGGGGAAGTGAACGAAAATGGTAGAACCGCCTGCTCCCCTGCCCTTGAAGGGCGTGAACTTGTCCCAGGCCCGCATATCTGGGAAGAAGTTTCCACTCCACAGGACGTCTGTGGGCTTGGTGAGCTTGAAGATGCCCGTTTCCTCAGTCGTGATTTTGGCTTGGGAGTAGAACTCTTCCTTGCCGTACAGCCTTTCGGGTGACTCGTGACTGTTGTTGATGAAGAACTCAGGGTCGGGAATCGTGGTCATGGCCATCGGGAGGAAGTTGTAGTGGAGGAGCCTCGCGGGCTTGTCGCCCTGCATGTTGCTGAGCTGGCTCCAGCAGTGTCTTGGCAGCATGAACATGCTGAACTTCTGCCACTCGAAAGGCTTGCGAGGCTGGTCCCCGGCCCATACCGAGGCGAGCCCATTGCCTTCAATGACGTAGACGATCTCGTCCACGGCCATCTTCAGTGGAGGAAGGGTCTTCCCCGGCGGAATCTCAGTGATGCGCGCCTCGCACACTCCTTCCTGGCCCATGAGCTTTACGAAGGCTGTGCTGCACTGCCGTTCCTCCCACCACTCCAGTTCCAGCGTTCGAAGGTCCTCAATGAAGAACCCGGTGTACAGGGGCAACCCCAGCGATTTTAGCCAATGGTCATACGTGTATTCGGCGGGCAAGTTTTCTCCCTTTGTTGCTTGGGCCTGCAAATATGCTTGTTGTCAGGCCTGTAATGATGCCTGGCTGCGCCTTAGGCGCAAATATGCCCGTAAGTATAGTAGGCGCCCTCGTTTAGTCAAGGGAGCCAGCCTATGCGTAAGGCGGTAGCTGATGGGCGAGCGATATCTCTTGATGGTCCTCTGCGGACTGGATCGCCGCCAGCGAGACTTCCAGCGTGGCCGCTCCCCACCATCCGGTTGAGCCGGGCGCTTCGCCTTTGATAACAGCATCGTAGAGCTGGGATGCAATGGAGTCCCGGCCAGTGACATCTGCCGGAAGCGGCAACTGCCGGGACTCCTCATTGGTCATGAGGGAAAGGCCTTCCGGTCCCAGGAGAATGTCGCAGCCATCGCAGCTGGCGACGGTGAGGCCGGTAAACAACCACTCTAAGTTGCCTCCCCCTCCTGGCTCCGTCCATCCACTGCCATACCTGCGGGCTCTCTTGGCGGCTTCTTCGTCTTCAGGGCTGCGGGTCTTCAACAGGGCCTTCCTGGACCTGGCGTAAGCGCGACGGCCAACGGCAGGGTTCTCCTCGATGCTCCGCAAGGCGAAATCAACGGTATGCAGCCGGTCATAGCCGTTATAGACGGCAGTCGCCACCGCTCCGTCCGCGAACTCCATAAACACTGAGTAGCTACCAGGCACTGGGCGGCTGGGATCCCACATACCGCCGACACCTCGGACACTGCGTACCATCCCTCCGCCGATCATCCGAAGGAGGTCGAATTGGTGCGGTCCCTGACGGTAGAGCACGCCTCCGCCCATGTCGGGGTTGAGTTCATCGGGAGTTCGGGGACGGTACAACCAGTCGTTGTAGATCCAGCTATGGACCATTCGGAGGGGGCCGTATTCGCCACCCGTGACGATATCCCGAATGGTACGAAGGGCCGGAGTGAAGCTATAGGGCTCATTAATGAGCAGCCGGAGGCCCTTGTCATCGGCGGAACGGCACATTCTTAGAGCATCGTCCATGGTTAGAGCCATTGGCTTTTCCAGGAGAACGTGTTTGCCGCAGTCCAGAGCCATCTCGGTTTGGGGCGCGTGAAGCGGGTTTGGGGTGGCGATGTACACCGCATCCACATCGGTGTTGTTGAATACATCGGCAGGATCAGAGGAAACGACAGCGCCGAAGTCTTTCTCGTAGGCTGACAGCACCTCTCCATCTATGTCGGCGCCGGCTGCGATTTTGAAGCCGCCGTGCTTGACGAAGGCAGGCACCATCTGGCGCGCCGCCCCGCCAAGGCCAATGATGCCTATGCGGATAGTTTTCATGGGGCTACTCTCTCTCGCCTCCGGGCGCCATTGACGTGCACGAGGCTTCGATGTTGGGTCAGGCCATCGTAGCATGGTCTTTCGACAGCCGAAAAGACGGAATCCCCAGTGTGCCGTGGTATTCTTGATGCTATCCAAATGTAGGCGCAAAGTAGGGTTATGACCTTATCCGGCTTCCTTGACAAGATACGCTGGCTTATTGCTACAGGGGGAGGCACAGGCTTGATGCCAGTGGCCCCTGCAACGTGGGCCAGCCTGGCAGCAGTTTTGCTCTATGCGGTACTTCCCATTGACGGAGGCCATCCGGTTTTCATAACAATGGTGTTCGGCGGCTTTCTTCTCGCTGTCTGGGCTGCTCATCGCTCTCTCACACCCACTTCCCACGACCCGAAATTTGTCGTCTCAGACGAATTCATAGGGATGTGGGCAGCCTTGCTTTGGATCCCCAAAGAGTGGGCATTCTTGGTTGCCGCCTTCCTGTTGTTCCGATTGTTCGATATCACCAAGCCTTTTTACATCAGGCGCTTTGAGCGCCTGCCGGGAGGTCTTGGGGTTGTTGCGGACGATGTGATGGCTGGTGTCCTAACGAATCTGGTGCTGCAGCTATTCGCTCGAGTTCTCACATAGAGGGCCGTGTCGGCTATAGCTAGCTGGAGCGAGCAAGTCCGCAATCATCACGCCCAGTCGATCCGCGCCATGGGTGGCGAGGAACCGGCGGGAGATTTCTGGGTTCCCCACGCCCATCGCTTCGTGGCTGATCCCCGGCGCACAGACGACCCTGAGGTAGCGCGTCTCTCACAACTTCTAGATCCGGGAGACAGCCTCTTGGACGTGGGCGGCGGTGCCGGAAGGCTGGCTCTGCCCCTGGCCCTCACGTGCAGGCACGCAACAGTCGTTGAGCCGTCCAGTGCGATGGTGAAGTTGTTGCTCCAGTCCGCCACAGAGGCGGGCATAGACAACATCACGGCCATTCAAGAAAACTGGGAAGATGTAGAAGTCCTTCCCGCAGACGTTGTCCTTTGCGCACACGTGGTCTACGGGGATGAAGACATTGAGGGCTTCATCGCCAAGATGACGGCCAACGCCAGAAAGTCAGTGGCTATTCTGCTGTACTTTTCATCCCCCCAAACACCGATCTCGCCTTTCTGGAGCCGTGTGCATCATGAGGAGCGAGTCCACTTACCCGCTGTCCCTGAGCTTCTGACGGTGCTTTGGGAAATGGGGATCTTTCCAGACGTGGAGATGCTGCGGACCATCGAGACGAAGCCCCTTTAAATCTTGGCGGGTCGCCCTTGAAGAGCTTCGGGGGCGGCTCTACGTTGAGCCGGATACTGTGCAGGATCAACGGCTTAGTCACGCAATGGCTGACTTACTGGTGGAGGGAGAGACGGGCGTCACCCAGTCTGACGCCGAACCGCGGCGGCTGGGGCTCATCACTTGGAGCGTCCCCCAATAGGAGCGCCTGGCCCAGATTTCGTGCCCACAAGCCAACCCAAGAACAACGAGGAGCATCTTGCCGCCACACACCCAGTTTCAGAGACATCCGGCTTTGCATTCCATAGCTAGCAGCCATACAATGCCGCGGGGGGCTCGTCCGCAGCAGCCGTGGGAGGGAACTATGGCTGGACGCAAACTGGCAGCGTCTCTGATCGTGACGCTGGTGGCGCTCTTCGTGGGTGCCGCTTGTTCCTCAGACTCTCAGACTATCGCCTTCACCTCAGACCGCAATGGAACCTCAGGTATCTATCTCGCCTCGCCTGGATCCGAAAGCGTTTCTTCATTGACTGCTCCAGGGCTAACTGCTTTCTCCCCACGTTGGTCTCCCGATGGCCGGCAAGTCGCCTTTTTGGCAAGTAACGACGGCGTAGTCGATATCTTTGTTCAGGAGGTCGGGGTCACAGAAGCCACGCGAGTGACGGACACGCCACAGGAAGAGAAGCGATTGCGCTGGTCCCCCGACGGCAAGACTTTGGCGTTCTTGGTGGACGTGCCGGGCGTAAGCCAGCATCTGCATGTCATGGACGACCTAAAAAGCGGGCAGTCACGCCGCCTCACGGCCGGCGCCGCCAGCGAAAGTGACCACGCTTGGTCGGAGGATGGGAAGCGCCTTGCATTCGCCGTTTTGGAGGGAGGCAATCCTTCTCCCGGGCTTTTCCTGCGCAATCCAAGCGGCGTGAATGAGGTCCGGCTGACGCTTGGGCTTGATGCTGCGCCTGCTTGGGGCCCGAACGACGGAGCGGTGGTTTTTCAGTCAATGCGGGACGAGAATGACGAAATATATCGCCTTGACTTGAGGAATGATGCGCCAGACGGGGAGCCAGTACGATTAACCGACAATCCTGCTTCTGACCATTCACCTGCTTGGTCCCCCGACGGGAAGTGGGTTGCCTTCATTTCTGACCGTGACGGCAACCAAGAAGTTTACGTAATGACCCCTGACGGAACGGAACTCACCCGCCTTTCCTTCAATACTGCTGAGGAGCAAGACCTAGCTTGGTCTGCAGACAATCGGCTGGCTTTTGTGTCCGACGTGAACGGCAGCGATGACGTGTTCATAATGGACCCGAATGGGATGAATCAGGAGCGGATCACACTCAGTATGGCCCAAGATTGGGAGCCACACTGGTAGGTTCCGGCTTTACCCCTTCCCTCCGATAGCTGGCTTGGCGGCCTGAGCGCTCCGCTCTTAGGCGGAGCCGTCCTCTGTTTATCAGCCACCCCCTAACTTCGTTAGTAGTCGTAGTTGCTTCCCCCGGCCGAGTTCGTAGACGTGCTGTCCACCGGAGTGGAGGTCGGTTCCGACTGGCTACCGCTGCCAGCGACTACGACAGTGATTGATCCCACCATTCCGAGCCCCTCATGCGGGCGGCAGAAAATATACAACTCCCCCGCTTCCTCGGGCATGGTCATTTCTATTGACGTGGACTCACCCCCATTCAAGGGAACGTCTAGAAGGATTTCGCTCTTGTTCGTAGAAGTCGCAATGGTGAAAGTGTGAAAGAAGCTGGCGGTATTGCGAACCAAGAACCTCACCTTTTCGCCAGGGCTGACCTCGATCACGTTGGGAGAAAAGGTTAGGTTGCCAGTAGTAGCCAGCGGGATGATTCTGGGCTCAACAGGCGCGCTCGCGGTTGGCGCGGTCGTGGGCACAGGAGTCAGCGTTGCCGTCGGCACGGGAGAGGCGGTCGCATCAGGAACCGCGGTACGGGTGGGGGTCGGCTGTAGCGTGGGCGTCGGAGTGAAGGCGGGTGTGGTACCTCCATCGACCACTATCATGGCGACCATGCCAGCGAACTCATGAGGCTTGCAGAACAGGTAGAGGTCGCCCGTTCCTTCAGGAATTGTGAGATCCACGGTGTTCTCCTCACCGCCGTTGAGAGGGACATCGACAAGAATTTTTTTCTTGCCGCTTGACGTTGCAATGGTGAACGTGTGAAAGAAGCCAGCCTCGTTCTTTAGAACAAACCGCACCTTCTCGCCCGCAGTTACGTCGATGAAGCCCGGCTTGAACGACAGGTCGCTTGTTAGCGTGACGGGGATCAAGCGCACGTCGTCTGGGACAGCGGCGGTCGCTGTTGGCGGCGGAGGCGTGTTTGTTTCCTGAGCCGTTGAGGCGATCGTTGGCGCTGGTGTCGCTGACGGTTGCGGGCCGGATGCTGTCGTGGCTGTTGGGTCACTCCCGCCGCAAGCGGCAATAATCAACAGCAGGATGGTAACGGCAGTAAAGAAGCGTGGCACGGTTCCTCCAGATGGGTTGGTTGAGAGCGTTTGCCTTTAGCGCGACAACGCTTGTGGGGCTTTCCTTGGATTGCGCAATTGGTGCATGCTTTGGACGCACTCGTTTCAAATATGGCAAAAGAAACGCCCCCGCCTGAGTCACAGGCGGGGGCGTTTAGTTCTTACTTGGACCGTGTGGACTAGGAGGTCGTCCAGCGGCGTCGGAGGCCGAATCCGAGCATCAGCAACGATGCACCGGCGATAGTTGCGACGAAGGGAAGTACCGGTACTGTGCTGTCACCAACGTTGGGAAGCTTACCCAAGCGGGCGGGGCTGAGCTCATAGGTGGCCATCCACTGGGCGTACCAGCGTGCCTGAGTCAGACCGGCTTCACCAGTCAGCGCTTCAACCGAGCCGTTGCGGTTAGCGTCACGCCCGTTGATCGCTGATCCAAGAGAAGCTGCCGCTTTCTCTATGAACAGAGTGGCCAGGCTGAGCGTCGTTTGCCGCTGAACAAGGCCTGCGTTGGTCTTGGCATCCGCAGCCCAGGCCAATACGTTGGCGGTGGCCGTCTGCACCTGGACAGCGTTCTCGGTGATGGGCATTGAGTCGGGTACCGATGCGGCAGCAAAACCGGCGTGCTTGCCCGCTGCTGCTGCATACGTTACCAGACCGATGCCATCGCCGGGGTTCTGCCCCTGGCCGTCCCCGTTTAGATCTTCAGTGGTGCCATCAATAATGTTGACCACATGCTCTGCGTGCAGCTTAGCCCCGGCCAGGTTGCCCTTGTTGGCTTCAGACAAGGCCAGATTTGCGTGCAACAATGCCACTGCAGCTTGGTCAGCAGCCCCATTGAGGTAGCCTTTCTTTAGGGGGTCGTCGCCTGCGCCAGCAATGAGGACGTGGCGAATGTGTGCGATGCCGCTTGCGGCGATGGATGCTTCATAGGATCGGAGGTCTGGGGGTCCGAACACAACCCATAGGTTGCTGGCGTTGGCGATAAGATCGCTGCTGCTGGTGAAGGTCTGGCTGACGAGTCCTTCCTCGCCGCCGACAAGCTCCCCAAGCGTTTCGCTGGTAAGGCCGTCGTCGCTAAGAAGAATGAGAGAGTAGCGTGTGCCATCAGGAGGCTGTGGAATGCCCGACATGCTCAAGTTCACGGAGTCATTGGTTCCGCTGCCGTCAGATATAACTGCGGTACCAACAATGTTTTCCGGATGATCGTCGGCTTGAACTGCTGCCGGTGCGAGCACAAGCAGGAGCAGACCAAGAATCATAGTCAGTCTGGCGACTCGCTTCTTCAATTTGGACCTCCTAGCGGTGGTGGGTGCGCCATGACAAGTTCTTTTGGTGCATCCGCCGTACCCTGATCAAACCAGAAGTACGGGAGGTTGCTCCGAAGCTGGGGTTGCATATTTCCCGATGTTGCCCGTTGAAGTCATGGGCAAGCCACACCGGGGGCATATTTCGCCCCACGTTCTCACATCTTTTACAGGAAGGTGCCGCCCTCTGTCAACCTTCTAGCTACGAAGTGACGGCTAGCAGTCTCCGTCGCTGAAGCCAGAGCATAGTATACTACTTCTGCCGCGCTTTAGCAGCGTGGAGGGAGCGTCAGTCGGTTGACCCCCCTGGGAGCGATTGCTACAATTCGAAAACCTTGAGACCAGGGTATGCTAGTCATTGGCCTGACCGGCGGAATTGGTACCGGGAAGAGCGAGGTAGCCAGGCTCCTGAAAGCGCAAGGCGCTGCCCTGGTAGGGGCGGATGAACTTGGGCATGAGGCTTACAAACCCCAGAGTAAGGGATGGCATCAGGTAGTTGAGGCCTTTGGGCCCGAAGTACTGACCTCTTCCGGTGAGGTTGATCGCCAAACCCTAGGCAAGATCGTTTTTGCTGACCGGGCAAAGCTCGAAGCGTTGAACCGAATTGTTCACCCCCTAATTGGGGAGGCGATTCGGGATCGGATTGGGGTTCTAGCTCAGAAAGGGACCGCCGTCGTTGTTGTGGAGGCGGCCCTTCTTCTTGAGGCGGGCTGGGATGTCCACGTGGACGAGATATGGGTTACAGTGGCGGCCGAAGATGAGGCAGTGGCCAGGGCAGTCTCCAGGGGTCGATTAACGGAAGAAGAGGCGCGGGTCCGGGTTCGCTCCCAGATGGCACAGGAAGATCGTGTAGAGCGAGCTTCAGTGGTTATCGACAACAACGGGAGCTTGGAAGAGCTACAGGGGCGGATCGCCAGTCTCTGGCGCCAGCGCATAGACCAGAAGCCATGACGGTCGATCTTGTTAGAGAAGGCAGTCAGGAGAAGAGGGAAGCATGACAACCACACCAGAGGCCGGATACAAGCAGTACAGGGTAGAAGAGTACACGATCAAAGAGGAACCCTTCTACATACCCCTGGCTGACGAAGTAGAGCTGTTCGAGGCTGCTTATAGAGAGAAGCTTCCCATCTTGATGAAGGGCCCCACGGGTGTGGGTAAGACTCGTTTCGTTGAATATATGGCCCATCGCTTGAGCCGCCCTTTGACTGTGGTTAAGTCCGGCAAGGAGACTCAAGAGCGAGGAGAGAGCACAGTACCGCTCGTGACCATTGCCTGCCACGAAGACCTTACGGCCAGCGACCTTGTAGGCCGATACCTTCTTGAAGGCGACGAGACCCGCTGGATTGACGGTCCTTTGACCCGAGCGGTGAAATATGGGGCCATCTGCTACTTGGACGAGATTGTTGAGGCGAGGAAGGATACAACGGTCTTGATCCACCCTCTCACGGACCACCGCCGGGTTCTCCCGATTGAAAAGCTGGGTATCATTATGGAGGCTCATGAGAACTTCCTGATGGCAATCTCCTACAACCCCGGTTATCAGAGCGCCCTGAAGGACCTGAAGCAGAGCACTCGCCAGCGCTTTATTGCCATAGAGTTCAGCAATCCAAGGAAAGAAGAAGAAGCGAAGATCATTGAACACGAGAGTGGGGTGGACCAAGAAACAGCTTGGTTCCTGGCGAAGCTGGGAGAGAAGGTCCGTCATCTTACTGAGCATGGGCTTCAGGAAGGGGTTAGCACCAGGTTGCTCATCTACGCAGGCAAGTTGATAAAGCAGAGCATTCCTCCCCGTAGGGCTTGCCAGGTGGCCATCACCTGGGCCCTGACGGACGATCATCAGCTACAGCAGACAGTCGACGAGGTCATATCGGCCCTTTTCGAGTAATTCGGTAGGCCCATTTGCAGGCTGCAACCTAGTTTGATTGAGACATTGCCCTTTCCCCGCTTGGAGAGGGCAATGTCATTGTTTGTGGGTATACCTTGGACTATTATGGAGCCGTGATTAGCGGCACTGCGGAAGAAACAAGGAGCCGGGAAGACGTAAGACGGCTGCGTCGATCGCTTGGCTGGGAGAGGGGGGGCGCCGGAGTTCTCGATGAAGGCCGCAGGGCATCGGCAGTTCTGCTTGTTTTACTGCAGGGCCCCAGCGGCGAATTGGATATTCTCTTTACCAAGCGTCCCAGTCAGATGGTCCACCACGGCGGAGAGGTCTGCTTCGTGGGTGGATCTTCTGACCCCAGCGACGAGTCTCTTCTTGCGACCGCGCTCAGGGAAGCCCAAGAAGAGATGGGCATCGTTCCTGAAGATGTCGAGGTACTTGGCACGCTCGATACGGAGCGTCCCAAGACGACCCCATTCGTCATTCAACCATTCGTTGGCCTGCTTCAGGCGCCATATGACTTTCAGCCGAATGCTTCGGAGATAGCGGAAGTGCTGGTGGTTCCCCTTTCCGTGGTGCAGAACCCCGCCAGTTTTCGAGAAGAAGTATGGTTGAAGGGTGGGGAACTGGAGCGAGAGCGATACTTCGCTTATGGGCCGCACCTCATTTGGGGGGCGACGGCCCGCATCCTGGGACAGTTCCTGAACTTTCTCAGGGACGAGGATCTGACACTGGCGGGAGGGCTATATGGCGGATGACGATATCCAAATTGAGAATGAAGCTGAACTCCAGAAGTACTCTCCAGCAGCGGCTGAGGCGTACATTCGAGCTAGGGAGTCTCTAGGGCCCAAGCTATCAGAAGCTGACCTAGTTACCTGGACTCAGTACGGCCTTGAAATCGCCCGGCAGTCCATACGGTCATGGGAAGCCGCTGTTGAATTCTTCAAGGCCTCTCCTCCTGTGGCCCATAGGTTTACCTTCGCGGATGTGAAAACGTGGGCTGATGGTGGTGTAACCCTGAGTCAAGACTCCCCTGCGATGGCGGCGGCTTATTTCAAGGCCACACCCGGTGTCTTGGGCTTCCTTTCACCCAGGGTTATTCCGCAATGGGCCGACCTGGGACGACGGCTTTTTGTGGGTACATGGAAGTCGTCGGCGCTGGCTGCGAAATTCTTCGAAAGCAGCCCACAGTTGCTTCAGTACCTCAATCCTCGTGACTTCTATCAGTTCTTATCTTTGATCAATCTGGTGGCCCGCAAGTCTTATGACCTTGCCACCGAGTGCCTCATCATGGCGCCTCAGGTGCTCCCGCAGATAGACGGGCATCATCAGCCCTTCCTGTCTCTGGCTGCCAGCCTGGTAGAAAGGCACTGGCGGGAAATCCGCGGTGTGTTCGAGGCTGTTGGGCAGGCGTTGCCTCAAATGGAGAGGCTGCAACGTGGCCGCTACCTAGCCCTCACCGAAAACCTTGTGCGGCACGGGATGGTCAATGCGCCTGGTTTTCTCCAAGAGTCGGCGCGTGCCTTCGCAAAGGTCAGTCCCTCACAGCACGGCCATATTCTTACCCTGGCTGGAACCCTGCTAGCCTCGTCGACAGAGGCAGTACCGGACTTCCTGAAGAACCTGCCAGAGGTCCACGCACGCGTGACGCCCGAGCAGATGGAGGCCTGGTTTAATGAAGGCCTGGCCGTGATGCACGACAATGATGAGGGCGGCAAGGCCTACTTCCGGTTGGAAACCAGCCGGGCGAAGCAGACCTTGGAGAGGTTGTCCTCGTCAGTGGAACTGGACATGATCCGGGACTTGATTGGATTGTATTGCCGGGCCCTCACCGGTTTGAACATTGACATCCACCCTACACAGGACCTCGTGGACAAGAGCATCGGATGGGTGTCGGAGCAGCGTGCTACGACCGAGGGAACGAATGTTTTTTTGCCCGACAGAGTGGATCGCTATGTGGACAAGGATGAGAATTTCTCCTGGTACAAAGTCATGTCCACCCATCAGACTGCCCATTTGGAGTTCTCCAGTTTCGACTTCGACTATGAGCGGCCATCGATTCTGTTCAAGGACCTCAGGCCGCTGCTGGCTTTGGGCCTAACGCCCTCCGCTTCCCAGCTGCCCGGCGCAGGCCTGGAGCGTGGGGTGGAGGCGGGGAGCGCTGAGCACGTCTGGCTCACCGGGCTTCAGCAATATTTCGACCTCTTTGGCGATCGTTGGCTTGCCCTGGACGTTTTCACGGTTTTCGAGGACCAGCGGGTGGACACCAAGGTGGCCCATGAATACCGGGGCATCAAGAAGAACTACGATCAAGTCCAGCAAGACGCTCTGAGAGCCCGGCCAATGCTGGAGCTGCTCCCCGCCAGAGAGGCCTTGGTAGAGTTCCTGGCTCGCTTGAGCCTCAAGCCAGGCTTGAGGATTCCCGTTCCCAAGCAATACATCAAAGAGGCCCGGGCCTTGGCCCGAGTTTCGCGCCGTATGCAGAATCCAGAGGCTATTGTTGAGGACACCTCTGAGGCAACGCTCCGGGCCTACAGCATCATTGCTCAGATCCCGAATGAGACGGTAGCCGAAGACGAATGGGAGGCTTTGGACACCAGCGAATCGGATGACGATCAAGACATGTCTGAGGAAGAACTGGACAAGATCGTCCAGGGGATGCTGGCTCAGCAGAAGGTGAGCCAGGAAGAGGGGCAAAGCTACCTGACAGAGGTAGAGTACCGGGGCGACTTCAAGCCTGAGTTGACTCAGTTGCTCAATCAGATTCGGGATGACCAGCTCAATATGAGCCCCGATGAATCAGGGGGATCTCCGCAGGACATGCTGGAGGAGATGCTGGAGCAGAGCGTTGAGGTGGAAATGGAGGAAGGGGACACTCCCGAAAAGAAGGAGACCTTTGCTTCCAACATCATGCGCGAGGCGGGCGTGGACCTTCAGCAGTCCGACACCGGCTACGGGGCCATGACCCACGTTGATGAGGACGGAGGCTCGCTAGAGGCTAGCGAACCCCGCACGGCCGTTTACCCAGAATGGGACTTCCGCGCCAACGACTTCAAGCCTGCTTGGTGCATGGTCCGAGAACAGGTCCTTACTGAAAGCGATTCGCACTTCTTCAACGAGACGCTGGCTGCATATGGCGTCGTAGCCGCCCAGATCAAGCGGGAGTTCGAACAGATCTCCCCGGAGATGATGCGCAAGGAGCGCCGGGTGGTGGATGGTGAAGACATTGACATCGACGCCGTCATTGAGGCGGTCATCGACAAGCGTTCTGGTAACACGCCATCGGACAAGATCTACTGGCGGCGCAACAAGGTCGAACGTGACGTGGCGGTGGCCTTCTTGTTGGACATGAGCGCATCCACCGCCGAGGCAATTGATGAGTCGCGCCGGGTCGCCGACGATTGGGACGCTCCAGAGGACCCTGTTGAGTACATGGTTTGGCTCCGCAATCGGCGGGGGAACGGGGTGAAACGCACCTATAAGCGCATCATCGACCTAGAGAAGGAAAGCATCGTTCTGCTTATCAACGCCCTGGAGGCCATCGGCGACACCTACGGTATCTTTGGCTTTTCCGGGTATGGGCGGGAGAACGTAGAGTTCTACGTCATCAAGGACCTAGAGGAGCGCCTCACGGACCGGGTGAAGAGGCGTATCGACAAGGTCTCACCGCTTCACGCCACTCGTATGGGCCCCGCCATCAGGCACACAACTGCCAAGTTGGAGAAAGTGGACGCCCGCACCAAGTTCCTTTTCCTCATAAGCGATGGCCGGCCGCAGGACAGAGGCTACAGCCGCGAGGGAGTGGAGAAGGAGTACGCAGTCCACGACACTCGCATGGCCCTGACTGAGGCCAAACAGGCGGGTGTGACGCCATTCTGTCTGACCGTCGACAAGCAAGGCCACGACTATCTTAAGACCATGATGCAAGACATGAGCTACGAAATTCTGTGGGACATCCGGTCACTGCCAGCCCGCCTCCCGCGCCTCTACCGACGCCTGACTGTCTAGTTCGGAAGGCGCGTCCCTGTCCTCTCTGCAACCTTGACGCAAAGAAGGCCAGCCTCTTCAAGAGGCTGGCCTTCTCGCTGGTAGCAGAGTATCTCTTCAGCTTGGATTTTTAGGGGCATCCTGCTGCCCATCCCTCTGGTTCGATCCACCAATCTTTCTCTAGGAATACCCAGCGGTCCCCTTCCGGTTTCCCTAGCCAGTCGGGAGTAGTAGTGCGCTCGATGGGTTCGGCTGCGTACACCATGGCGATGCCACCTTCAAGGCTCACAGAAGCAACTCCGTTATAGAGCCTGCCGAGAAGAGCCTCGACACGCTCCCATGCTGCTTCCATCGGTGCCTCGAAGCGGTGGAAGGGACAGAGGCCCCGGTACCGAGGGCTCATAAAGGTGTAGTAGGCAAAAAGATCCCTCGCCGCCAACTCGGGCATAGCCTCTTGTGCTCGATTCCCTAGAACTCGCTCCTCATCAGTGAAATCCGCTGGAAGAGTTGGAGTCGGTATCGGGAGGACTAGCGGGGAAATACTCCACCAGATCCCACCGCGGCCGCTTGAGTCGCGTCCAATGGTCAGGAGAGGGTGAATGTCGGCCTTGTCTATTTCCCACACGCCCCAACCAGTCCTTGACGCGCCAGGGTATAAATTGGCCCTGAGGACTGGGTCAGGGGCTATCAACAGCGGCGTTTCATACTCCCTGCCACTCGATGAAACTGCCGAGAAGTCACTGATGGACAGTTTGTACTGAGTATCAGCGTCCGGTCCCTTGAGGTACTGAAAATGCATCCGGACCAAGAGGTACTCCTGCCCAACATGTTGGTAGGGATACGGCAGGCCTTCAAGACCCAGGGCCTCCTTTGCGCTGTGGGCGGCCGTCAGAGCAATGAGAGCCAGTGGGCCGCGGATAGCCTCGAGTGGTGTTGCTCGAATTTGCATAAGGCCGGCCGGATCATTGATCTCGATTGACAAGCTCTGCCCCATGATAGCGGGGTTACTCCGAGAATAACCCTGACCAGACCTTGGCGTTGGCGT
>Ga0114996_10004763_pt1 | contig 16127 bp, 18 predicted proteins | sample ArcticOcean_MG_C_4_FD_87039 | JGI IMG/M metagenome (GOLD analysis project Ga0114996, IMG submission 87039) | Marine microbial communities from western Arctic Ocean - ArcticOcean_MG_CB4_134 | ecosystem: Environmental > Aquatic > Marine > Oceanic | place: Arctic Ocean: Canada Basin | collected...
CACATCTTCGATCTGGGAATCCGGGACCCGGGCAACTCCCCGTGAGCCTTCCGACCCATGGCCTGGCCCATCTTCTGCATCGAATATCACCGCCGTACCGAAATGTTCGGCAGTTTCTTTGACAACCCACAGGCCGTCATCGCGTTCCTCAAACACATCCGGAGCGATCTCCTCGCAGATCCCGTCACCGGTGCAGAGATCCTGATCGATCCAGACCATCAGTTTGGTTGCATTCATGTCGTGACCTCATCCCGCATGCTGCGAAGTATCTCTGTCCCCTGACGATAGTGTGCCAGACCCTCGACTTGCCTGACGTACTGGGCTGACCGGTGCAACCGGCGACCGATTCGTTCGTGGCTCTCACCCTCGGCGAGTAACGCGAGAACTCTCGACTCGACCGGGGTTGGTGACCGCCGAATAGTAGGGCGAGTCCGAGGGACATCTGTCCAAGCGATGATGCTCTCGACTCGATCGGGTGTCTTGCGAATTCGTTTTGCGATCTCATCGATCTCGACACCATCAGCGGACATGGAGAGTACCCGGCGCTCAAGTGGACGAAGATGTTGCATCGGACTCCTTCAATTGGACTTGATCTCACCCTACCACCCAGACCCAACTCGGTTGAAACACACCAGCGACCGCGACTACGTATGCGTTTGCTTGTCAGTTGGCACCAAACCGTCCCTCTGATTGCGCCGGTGGCTCAGCAAGATTGCGCCACCAAGCAACCCAACGATGATCCCCAGTGACAAATACGTGTTCATGTGATACCAGTGAGAGATAGCCATTTTCGAGCCGACGAAAACGAGGATTCCGCCCAAAGCATGGGACAAATAATGGAATTGGGCCTTCGCATTGGCCAGGAGGAAATACATCGCCCGTAGGCCGAGAATCGCGAACGCGTTTGAGGCGAACACCAGAAAAGGCTCATGAGAGACGGCCAGAATGGCTGGCACCGAATCGACGGCGAAGATTACGTCGGTAACTTCGACGACCACCAGGGCAGCGAACAGAGGTGTGGCAGCCCGCTTTCCGTCCATCACCGTAAAGAATTTTCGTCCATCAAAGTCCGGGCTAACCGAGATCACTCGCTTGAGAAGAGTCAGACCGCGACTCGCTTCGGCCTCTCCTTCGTCGGTCCGATGGCGGATCACTTTGAAGCCGGTGAATATGAGGAAAATGCCAAATACCAATAGGACCCACCAGAACCGTCCGATCAGTGCTGTGCCCGCATAGATAAAGATCGCTCGGAAGATAAGAGCGCCGAAGATCCCCCAGAACAGCACCCGATGTTGGTAGCGAAGCGGTATGGCCATCGATGAGAACAACATGGACCAGACAAAGACATTATCGACACTGAGCGACTTCTCGATGAGATAGCCGCTCAGGTACTCGCCAAATGCCGGTGCTCCGAATGTTGCGAGGACCACACCCCCGAAGGAAAGGCCGAGAGCGATCCACACGAGTGACTCTCGCAAGGCCTCCCTCGGGCTCGGCTCGTGGTCGTCTCGGTGTCGGAAGAGATCGACGGCCAACATGACACTGATCGCCAGGATCAGGGCCGCCCATGCCCAGGGCTGTACGTCGAGCGAGACGAACGTGGCTTGGGTTTCTTCCGCTGCGAAGGCCATAAGGCAGTCTCCAAGTCGGTCCTACGGGTCGGGGTTCCCCCCTGCGGTTGCCAGCCCGGTGGGAGCTATCCCGACTTTGGGAAGGTCTCTCCGCCTTTTGAGGGCAGTCACGCCCTCCTTTTCATGACGTGCTGACGACATGCCACTCGCGGATACTTTCCTTGCCACGGCAGAGTATAGGTAGCGGCTGGGTCTGGCATGACTTCGCTCGGCAGACACCTAGCATCACGAAACGTACGCGGCGAGACGATTGCGATGGCGGGCGTCGATCGTGATGCTTGTCGGCCATATCGCCGACCTAGACGCCCAACCTGATCAGCACCCGAAGGCGCTCGATGTCGTCCCAGCAGCATTGAGTTGACGCGGGACTCGGCGGCGTCGGAGATACCGCATCTGCCCGGTTGGCCGACGAGGAGTTCGTCTGGGATGTATCGGCGAAGGTCGTCCTCGGCTTCTTGTTCCGCGGTGGCTAGCGCGTGCCCACACACCTTGCAGAATTTGCTTCCTGACGTAGCGGTAGCGCTGCAGTTGGGGCACGTGATCGTTAGCGCCCTACCGCAGTTCGAGCAGAAAGATGCGTCTGACTCATTCTCGTGCTGGCAGACGGTACAGATCATTTGGCCCCGGAACGGTGGTACCGGTCGGATACTAGGGTCGTTGGAGCTAAGGTGCGGAGAGTAACTAGCACTGCACCTACAACCAAGCCCCAACCCAGGGTTCGCTTTCACTCTCGCTTTGTTGGTTAGGCTTTTTCGATGCAGCCTCCGAAGATGGCACCCTGGAATCTGGTGCTTCGTTTTGGCCTCGAGATAGCCGCGTTCGTTGGAATCGGCATGGTTGCTTCGAGTCTGGCAAGCGAGTCCACCAGATGGATCGTTGTTGTGCTCGTGGTGCTGATGGCGGTCAGCGCTTGGGGGATCTTCAACGTCGTCGATGATCCGAGCCGATCCGGAAGAGCGCCCGTGGAAGTTTCCGGTTGGGCCCGACTCGCCTTGGAACTCGTCATTCTGGGGGGAGCCGCACTCGCTCTGATCATTGCGGGTCGACTCAGCTTCGGATGCGTTCTCGGCGGATTAGTGCTCGTGCATTACCTGTCGTCTTGGTCCCGAGTTCGATGGCTTTTGGAGCAGTGAACGATCCCCAACCTGCAGGCTCAGGCAGTCCAACCAAGGAAGAACTCGCCAGCCAAGAGCACGAGCACCCAAATGAGGAAGGCGACAATCGGGGATGCGAGGACCAGCCAGGGCTTCGTCTTCCAAATCCTGATGACGCCAACCAGCATCACTAGCCACAGGCCGATGAGGATGGTGGAGGCCCACACGGGGGCGACAAGCCCAGATGCCATGTAGAGGAATCCAACACCGATGAAGAGGAGTAGTCCGAGCCATCGAGCCGCCAACTGCGGTCTAGCCTGACTCCAGATGGAGCCCTCGTCCGTCGAATCTGGGTGTGTCATCCTGATCATCGTATCACCAAGGATCAGACGGTCAACTGTGAGAGAAGGGGAGGACCTAGGTGGGTGCCTACGCAGCGGCGAGTAACGACCGTAGGTGGTGGTGGGTTGTGGACTTGGCTACCCCAAGGTACTCGGTGAGTTCACTGAGGGTCTTGGGCCCGCTGGACAGGTGGCGAAGAACTTTCAGCCGCTTTTCGTCACCGAGCGCTTTGGCCATCTGGGTCATCCACGATGGGGGAGTGTCAGAGTCGGCGTGAACCGCCTCGTCTGAAGCGGGATAAACAAAATACTGTGCCCCACCGAACCGAAAGAGCAAGTTCCAGGGACGAACCATGACGCTTGGTACGAGGACTAGTACCTCTACTCCCGCTTCGGCTGTGTAGGAGTTCCCGTTGGTGACGGTCTCGATTAGTTGCCCGATGCTCACTCTTCGTTCGAGGGAGCCAGTGAGATGGCTTCGTGCTGCAGCTTCGGCTCCAGCTCGGTCAGAACTAGATTCGCTCGCTGCGCGATGCCCTCGAAAATCGAAGCCAGTCCGTCAGTGAGTACCTGCGGGTCCTCGTCGTGCGTGCAGTCGACACCGTCGTGTCCCTTGCACATGGAATGAGACATCTGGGCTACGTCGAGAGCTTCGGCGGTTCTCAGATACTCGGCAAAGACGGAAGGAGTGCTGGCTTTCGATCGGTCAACCAGCAAGATGCAGGAGACCCAACGTGCGCCATCTTCCTCGGCCATCCATTTGATCTCGTCTTCGCTCAACCCAGATTCTTCTACGAGGAGAGTGAGCTCCTCGTAGCTGAGGAACGAGTCGATATTGTCGGCTTCTACGATCATTAACCAGTGGGCGACAACAGTCTCGAAGAGAGCAGACCAAGCAATGCGTACGCTGACGGGATTCGCGTCAGCTTGTTGGTTGAGATCCGTGTCAAGGCGGCGGCGGAAGCATCTCGGGGCCAAGGCCGCCGAGCCTTGTCTTGCCAAAGCTGGCACAGCTTCTAACCTCTTGTTTTCGCCCTATTGAACGTGAACCAATGAACGCCCGAGAACCTTGGACTCCTGAATCATGGAAGCTCAAGACCGCGTTGCAGCAGCCGGTCTATCCCGACGCGGCCGCGGTTGAGTCAGCCGTTGGTGAACTCTCGGCCTTGCCCCCGCTTGTGACGTCTTGGGAAGTGGAGTCGCTCAAGTCACATCTGGGCGCCTGTGCTCGGGGTGAGGCGTTCCTTCTCCAGGGCGGCGCTTGTGCGGAGACTTTTGAGACCTGTCAGCCAGGTTCTATCACTGCTCTTCTCAAGATCATGCTGCAGATGAGTCTGGTGCTCACTCACGGAACGCGTCGCAAGGTGGTGCGAGTGGGTCGGATCGCTGGACAATACGCCAAGCCTCGTTCAGCAGATCAAGAGTCGATCAACGGCGAGACGCTTCCTACCTACCGGGGAGATCTCTTCAACCGATCTTCGTTCACGAGCGGTGATCGGGTCCCGGATCCTCAACTCCTATTGAGGGGTTACGAAAGGGCTGCGCTCACTCTCAACTTCATCAGGGGTCTTGTAGACGGTGGGTTCGCTGACATTCACCACCCCGAATATTGGGACCTTGACTTCGTCGACTCCGCCTCACGCAGCGGTGAGTACAAGGACATTGTGGACTCGATCAAAGACTCCCTTGATTTCATGGAGAATATCCTCGATGCGCCCGAGGGGACGATGAAGAGAGTTGAGTTCTTCACTAGCCACGAAGGCCTTGCCCTTCGGTATGAACAGGCGCAGACTCGGACCGTTCCGAGGCGCGAGGGTTACTACGACCTGTCCACTCACTTCCCGTGGATCGGTGTTCGCACCGCCCACATCGACGGCGCTCATGTCGAGTATTTCAGAGGGATTCGTAATCCCATCGGAGTGAAGGTGGGGCCAAGTATGACCAGCGAATGGCTCACCCAACTGATTGATGTCTTACACCCCGATGATGAGCCTGGCCGCCTGACACTGATTACTCGTCTGGGTGCAGATCGGGTGGAGGACCTACTCCCAGGACTTGTAGCAACTGCAGCAGCCACTGGCAAGACGGTGAACTGGGTTGTGGACCCCATGCACGGCAACACCGAATCCACTGCCAAAGGGATCAAGACTCGTCGGTTCGACAATGTGCTCGGAGAGGTTCAATCGTCGTTTGACGTTCATGCAGCAACAGGCAGTGTCCTAGGTGGTCTCCATGTGGAGATCACCGGTGACGATGTGACTGAGTGCCTAGGCGGTCCGAGAGACCTCAGTGAGGCTGATCTGGAGCGGGCGTACGAGTCCAAGGTTGACCCCCGGCTCAACTATGAGCAGTCGATGGAGCTAGCGATGCTTGTGGCGAACCGTCTCCGCGACGAGGTTTAGCTTGGGGCCCGCCCCTTTGCCTTCTTCCTCTTTTTAAGGAACGGCGATTTGTGGCTGGGCGCTGAGCGATCTGATACCCAGGGAGCGGCCGGCGCTGCAGTGATCTCAGCGAGAGTCAACAGAACGGTGTCGTAGTTGACGCGCCAGCCGGCGAAGTCGGTCCACGCTTGGTCCCAGTCGTCCGTGATCGGGAGACCAGCTTCTTGGAGGGCAGTGAGCGCGGCGTCGAATTCTGACCGAGACACCGCTATTGGGTCATCCGGCGAGGGGTCAGGATCGAACTCAATCCGGAAGATCCTAGCGATAGCCCGAAGGGCGAAGAAGCCGGCTCGGATGCTCACCGCTGATGCTCCCGAACTGTGCTCTGGGAGAGCTGCTTGCGTGAGGGACGCTGCGTCGAGCACCGTACCTGCCGCCGTGATCCAGGAGCGGTCCGGGCTGGGAGACCGGAAGAGCGTAAGCATCGGGAAGGTCGTGTGTGACTCTTCAATTTCGGCGAACCATTGTTCCCACGCAAGCCAGTAGGGGTCCATGTTGTCAAGCCACCCGATTCTGGAGTGACGTATGAGGAACTCAACAGCTGAGGGCGGGTTGCCTGCTCTGACTTCCAATTTGGTAACTGCCGTTTCCCTCTGGACAAAGGCTGTGTAGAGAGATGGGAGGAACGTGATGAGAAGGGCGATGATGACGAGGCCGATAATCGCCTCTATGAATGAGAGAGCCTGGTGCACTTCACCGATTGCAGGTATGAAGCCCAGTGTTGTGATGGATGACCCACTCAGGGCGACTGCCGATGAAAAATCGATCGTTGAGCTACCCCAGAACATCAGGGCGAACCCGTGCATGATGAGAAACACCCAGACCATGGGCAACAAGATGAGGCCAATGGGAGCAACCAGAGCAAGGACGCTTTCCTGTGACGAGGAAGGGGAGAAGTGGGCGACGCGCCTGAGAACCCCGAACACGCTGCGGAATAACCTTCGCGTGATCGCTGTCTGAGCGTTGCGCGGAAGAATCACGGTCTTGACCGCGGACAGCATCACTGTGCTGACGAGGGCTACTCCAAGGATGATCGCAAGGATTCTCATGAGGGCGAGGTTAGTAGGACAGTCTTCAGGCGATCGGAGCTAGGTGGGATCGTGAGTCTTAGCGGTTGGTCGTGGCCTGCCCAGCTAATGCCCTGCGGCCTTGAATGCTTCCCTGCGCTGGCTCCGAGCTTGCTTCCTGATTCGGGCTTTGTCGTGCTTTCGCCGATGCTCGTCCGTCTCCAACACAATGTCGGGCAACTGCTCGCAATCCAGAGCCACCATCACGAGGAACGCCGAAGTGGTGTGGCGGCGCTTGCCTCCTCCCAACGGTTCGGCTTCTACATGGACACCCACCTCCATAGAGGTCCGGCCAACGAAGTTGATTGACGCGCTCACGATCAAGATCTCGCCGACATGCACGGGCTCGTGGAACGAGAGTTCATCGATCGCCACCGTCACGATTGAAGTGGTGTCAGCGTGGCGAATGGCACACGTACCGGCCGCTGAGTCGACTTCCCGCATGATGACGCCGCCATGGACGTTGCCTGCCAGATTGGCGTCGGCCAAGGTCATCGGACGGATGAAGACGACCTCACTTGATGCAATTGACCTAGGTTCGAGCTGCAACTCAGCGTGACCGAGCCGTGAGCAACCCGTAGTGACCGTCGTACCGGTGGTAGGCAACCGACGGCTCATCAGTAGCAGTGTCGACAAAGAACGTAAAGGCTCCCTGCGAATCGTCGAGCGTCTTCAGAGCGTCGGTAAGCGAGATGGTCCGGACTGGGTTCGGATTAATCGTGTCGATTTGGGAGATGTACTTAGCTTCGGTCCCGTTGGCGCCCGTCGCGTATTGAAGGACCAGTTCTGCACCGTCGTTGGTGTGGTGCAGGAAGGCTCCGCCGCCGGTCTCGATATCAGTGAACACGTAGAAGTCGTAGTCCAGCTGCGTCATGTCGAAGGCGGCTTCATCAGCGGTTGCGTCCGAGGTCCCGATCGCCTTCCGTCGGATCAGTTCCCTCTCACCAGTCGCACGGGGGAAATGAGCGGTCCTGGATGTGGGTGCGTCTCCGCGGTGCCATGCGTCGTTGGCTGCTCCTCGGCTGCGCCGGGCGACGTACTGTTCCGAGATACGGCGTAGCTTGCGAGATGCTCGTTCAACAACCAAGTCCGTAGCCTCTCGAATGGTTGTTGCTTCCACCCTCGTTCGAACGAAGCTTCCATCGGCTACATCAATATTGGCCTGAACGCTCGCGGGGTTGGACAGGTGGGGAACATCCAAGAAAACTAGTTTTAATCGAAGCTTCTGAATGTGACGTGGTGCGACTTTTGAGAGCTGCTGGAGCTTTTCCTCAGCGTAGGCACGATCGGCTTGGGACACGTTGCCTTTGGTGAGTGTGATCACATCGAAAGCTTCCACCATGACTCCTTTAACTCGCCCGAGGGGTCGTAGCCAGCCCGGCCGATGGTTGATTGTGGCTCCCGTTTCAGCCTCAATTCCGAGCCCGAAAGCGCTTGCCGATTAATGCAATTCTAGTAGGTCATCTTGGTGTATTGAGTAGGGACATGTATCCCCTACGGGCAATTCCTTGGAATTTCTTCTCGCGACCTCACTGAAAGACTTTCTAGGCAACGTGGCAGGTAGCGGATATGGTTCTTACAATGTTACCCGGGCAGGCGATGGAGCTCTACTTGGAGACGAACCAATGCGAAGCAAATACCTGAGGGCAGTCACCGCGTTGCTCACGATGATCTCGGTGCTGGCAGCGGCTGGCGCAGGCGCCCCCGCAGAGCGCCCCGGAGTCTCCGCCCCGGAGTCTCCGACGAGCACCAAAGGATCGTCGAGTTCTGGACCAACGAACGAGTAGCACAGGCGATTCCGCGTGACTTCGTGCTGACTGAATCAGGCGCCTTTCAGCCAAGGGCAAAGCCAGACAAGCCAGACAAGCCCGGCAAGCCAGGTGGCGGAGAAGACGACGGAGGCGACACCACAGGTACCACAGCTATCACGGGGGCTTCTTGGGAAGGTGGTCTTGTGGCTGATACCACGGGCAAGGTTCTGTTCGTTATGGGTGGCTCGTATTACGTGTGTTCGGCTTCGGTTGTCACCGACGGGGCCGCCGGGCGTTCGATCGTATTAACTGCTGCCCACTGTGTGTATGACGAGACTGCTGATATGGATGAGGGATTCGCTTCCAACTGGATGTTCATTCCCAATTACGACGCTTCTCCCGCGAGTCTTAATAAGAGTGGCTCCTTCTGTGATGAGACACAATACGGTTGTTGGACAGCCGAGCACCTTGTGGTACATCACGGGTTTGCCAGCGCTGGAACCTTTAACGATCAGGCTGTTGTGCATGACTTTGCGTTTGCAGTTATGGGCCTTGGCGGTGGCGGAAAAAATGGCAGTACGGACGTCCTTGTCGAGAGCATCGTGGGATCCCAGAACCTCGTCATTGGGTCGAATGGCGCTGACGAGCGGGTGGATGCCTTCGGTTATCCCGCAGTTCAGAAGTACAAGGGCAAGGATCTCGTTTATTGCGAGGGCCTGACAGGGTTCGATCCGAACGTTGGGAACGAGACCTACAAGCTTGGTTGCGAGATGACGGGCGGATCGTCTGGTGGACCATGGCTCAAGAATTTCAATCCTGAAACCGGTGTGGGGGACTTGACGTCGCTTAACTCCTACGGCTACTCGGGAGACAAGTCGATGCACGGACCCAAGTTCGACGGGAATACGGCTCTGCTCTTCTCAGAAGCTTTGGTTACCACCAGCAATGTAGTTGTTGTTGTGGTGCCGTAGGCGAGAAACGGTCCTGCGTTGGTCAACTCAATCACGTTCTGCCGGGATTGCCGACCCTCGCGGGTAGCATCCGATCGTTCGCCTGGAAGATGCCGGGATGCGCCTAACGGTTGATGACGTATATGAAACGAACGATTCGTACTGCTGAGCTTGAGGCTCCGCTGCCCTATCACTTTCTGACGTCGTTGGTGGTGCCACGGCCTATTGCGTGGGTGGGTAGCCGAGCTGAGGACGGAACCCGGAACTTGGCTCCGTTCTCGTTCTTCAACGTGGTGAGTTCCGACCCGCCAATGGTCATGTTCTGTCCTGTTGGCCATCCCTTGGTGCGCAAGGACACGCTCGCCAACGTACGGGAGACGGGGGAGTTCACCGTGAGCTTGGTGACAGAGGCCGTAGCTCCACTCATGAACGTCACCAGTGGCACCTTTCACGCTGGTGAGGACGAATTTGCTGAGGCCGGCCTTACCCCGATCAATGGCAGCTTTGTGAACGCTCCGTTTGTGGGTGAGTCGCCGGTGGCTCTGGAGTGCGTAGTCCGGGACATCCACGAGGTCGGGAACGGTCGAATAGTCGTGGGGGAAGTCGTGGCCTTTCACATCGACGATTCACTCTTTGACGGTGACCGAATCCAGAGTTCCGTGATCGGTGTGGTTGCTCGGATGGGCGGCGGAGAATACGCTCGGACCGACGACCCCTTCTCGATGGTCCGCCCTGACTAACTGATACGGGCTCTGCCTGTGTAGAGGTTGAACCGGTCGGCGCTGGCAAACCCTATGAGGGTGAGCCCGTGCTCGGCAGCGAGTTGAACGGCCAGACTGGTCGCGGGTCCCACTGCCACTAGGACCGGGATGCCGACTACTAGTGCCTTTTGAACCAGTTCGAAGCTTGCGCGGGAACTGACCACGGCGATCATCTGGGAGAAGTCGCTGACCCCCAATCGAAGTTGTGCTCCGATGGCCTTATCCATCGCCGTGTGACGTCCCACGTCCTCACGGATGATTGCGACGAGACCGTTAGCATCGACGAGGCCGGTGGCGTGGGTTCCGCCGGTCGACCTGAAGAGGTCCTGTTGGCTCCCGAGGGCCGCGGGTAGGGACTGGATGAGTTCGGCGGTCAGCTTCGGTTGGAAGGCGTCCTTCACTTCGAGGTGGTCACCGCTCATTTCGACGGCTGTCTTGCCGCACACACCGCACGCCGAGGAAGTGACCCCAAACCGGTCTGCGTTCCCAAGGTTGAGCTGTGCCTCAGGGCGGACGGTGATCGCCACAATGTTGCTGCGGTTCCGTCCAATGCCTGCTTCTTGTACTTCCTGAATGTCGGCGGCGGAAGAGACTACTCGCTCAGCGACAACGAATCCAACGGCGAGGTCAAGGTCGTCTCCTGGTGTCCGCATCACCACGGCCAGTGTGGTTGGTAGGTCTCCGGGATACAGCACCTGAATTTCCAGCGGTTCTTCGACAGCGACCAAATCTTCCTCTTGATGGGCGCCGACTCCGTGGCGGTCTACTTGCACGGCAAGAGTGCGGAGGATGTCTCGACGCTGATCCTTCCCAGACGCGGTCACAGCTGCCCGATTCCGTCGAGGGAGGCGGGGTTTTCAAGGCTCGTGAGATCCCCGGTATCCTTCCCAAGCGCCACAGCCTTCACGACTCGACGCATGATCTTGGCTGAGCGGGTCCGGGGAAGATCGTCCACAAACTTGACGTGCTTGGGGCGGAATGGTTTGCCGATGGCGCTTACGACCATGTCGCTGAGCTCGCTCGCCAAGCGGTCTGATTGCTCTTTGGCGACCACGTAGACGGCGATGGCCTCGCCCTTCACCTTGTCGGGGACTGCGATAGCCGCCGACATCACGACGAGTGGGTGATCGGCGATCGCTGACTCGATCTCTGCGGGTCCGAGCCGCTTGCCGGCGATGTTGAGGGTCTCATCGGATCTGCCGTGGAGGTACCAATGGCCGTCTTCGTCAATCGAGGCCCAGTCTCCGTGAACCCAGACCCCAGGCCATCGGGCCCAGTAGGTGTCGATGTATCTTTCCGGGTCGCCCGCGAACCCTCTCGTCATAGCGGGCCACGAGCCTTGAATGGTCAGTTCACCGACCCCGTCACCCGGGCCCAAGCTCTTGCCATCATCGTTGAGGATGGCAACGGGCATACCGAGACACGGGTCACCAAGTGAGGTTGGCTTGATGCCCTTCAGGAGATTGGCGGACAGGATGCAGGCGCCTATTTCGGTTCCGCCTGAGATGTTGAGAATCGGGATCTGGCCCTTGCCTACGTCGTTGAAGAGCCAATACCATGGGTCTGGGTTCCACGGCTCACCGGTGGATCCGAAGACTCGGAGCGACGAGAGGTCCTTGCCTTCCAGATGCTCGATTCCTGCTCCTTGGAGCGTGCGGATGAGCGTGGGGGAGACTCCCACCGCGGTCACTCCCAGATTCTTGACGAGATCCCACAACCGGCCTGGGTCAGGATAATTGGGCGCTCCGTCGAAGGTGGCAATGGCCGCACCATTGGCAAGACCACCCACCACCATCCACTGACCCATCACCCAACCCATGTCGGTGATCCACATCAAAGTGTCGCCCTGTTGCACGTCGAGTTGGAAGGCCCCCTCCTCGGCAAGCTTCACCGTGAGTCCGCCGTGGACGTGTACAACGCCCTTGGGCTTGCCGGTGGTGCCCGACGTGTAGGTGAGCATCACGGTCTCTTCGGCGTCGGTCTCCACCGCGTCCACCCGCTCCGTGGAGTTGGCGAACTCGTGCAGCCACCTGTCTCGGCCGGGTGTCATCGGCGTGTCGTCTCGTCGGGCGTAGCTAGCGACGAGAATCGTCTCGACCGAAGTAGCGGCGTCGACAGCTTCGTTCGCTGTTTCTTTCATTGGGAGCAGTTTGCCTCGCCGTTCCACGCCGTCGGCTGTGATGAGCAGCTTTGCTTCTGCGGCGTTCAACCGCTTAGCGACCGCGTCAGCGGCGAATCCTGAGAAGACGGGCACGAAGACCGCCCCGAGCCGAGCGATGGACAACATCGCGATCACGCAATCGGGTGACATCGGAAGGAAGACCGCCACCTTGTCGCCACGCTCTACGCCAAGGGTTCTGAGGATGCCAGCGTATTGGCTGACAATGTCGAGCAGACGCCCGTAGGAGATCTCGCCGTTCTCGCCGGTTTCCTTCTCCCACTTGATCGCCGCCGCATCCGGGGTCTCCTCGGCCCAGCGGTCCACGCAAGCTTCAGAGAGGTTGATCTTTCCGTCGTTGAACCAAGTGGACCACTCCACGCCCCGTGATTCATCTCGGACTGAGGTGTACGGCTGGCTGAAGGGGATGCCGAGAAACTTCACGGTTGCATCCCAGAACCACTCAGGCTCGGTAATTGAACGCTGGTAGAGCTCATCCCAGTCGTCAATGTGGTACTCCCGCATGAAGGCAGCTACTCGGTTTCGTTCGAGTGCTGCCTCGTCGGGCGTCCAAACAGTAGGAAAGGGTGTGCTCATGTCCGTGAGACTACAACCTCGCTACGGTGTACATCACAGGAGGTGCACCTTGCCCAAGTCAATGATCGTCGCCTCGGTGCTTGGGGCGGACTACTCGCATCTCGCCGACGAATTGGTTGCGCTAGAGGCTGCGGGTGTCGACGCCGTCCAGTGGGACATCATGGACGGATCCTTCGTATCGCCCATCACTTTTGGAGCGGACGTGGTGGCTGGCTGCCGATCAGCCACGAACCTACCATTTGAAGCGCATCTCATGATCCGAGACCCCGAAGACTCGGTCAAGGCGTACATCGATGCGGGCTGCGAGCTGATCATTGTCCACGCTGAAGCCACCACCCATCTGCATCGGACTCTCAGCCTCATTCGAGATCTGGGCGGCCGGCCAGCTGTCGCGCTCAACCCTTCGACACCTTTCGAAGCCATTCGCCACGTGATGGAACTGGTGGACATGGTGGTAGTAATGACGGTGAACCCTGGGTACGGGGGACAGTCGTTCATCGAGTCGCAGCTTGAGAAGGTTCGAGAGATCCGGAGGTTTGTGGACGCTCGTGAGCTGGACTGCCTCATCGAGGTAGATGGTGGCATCAAGGCCAGCAACATCGCAGAGGCGAAAGAAGCTGGTACAGACGCCTTTATTTCGGGGTCGGGGATACTCGCTCACCCAGACGGATACCCCGCAGCGGTAGCGGAACTGCGGGCTGCAGTTGGCGAATAGTTCCGTTGAGTTGGCTTTCGTCGGCACAGCTGGCGGCCGGCACGTCATCAAACTGTGCCGCCAGGAGCTGGAGGCTCGCATTCCCGGTGTCATCCTTCACGTCTTCCCCGACATCGCCGATCGGTCAGCGATCAGGGTTGCGGTGGTTGCCAATCCCGATGTCGAGGACCTAGAACAGCTGCCCAATCTTGAGTTCGTGGTTTCCATATGGGCCGGTGTTGAGGGGATTGCAGGGAACGATCGACTGCCCGGTGTTCAAATGGCCCGTTATGTCGACCCGTCGCTCGAAGCCATCATGACCGAGGCGGTCCTTGCTCACGTGTTGAACGTGCATCGCAAGACTTATCACTTCTTGGATCTGCAGCGCGAGCAACGTTGGGAGCAGCAGTATTATGACACTCCGGACACCCTCACGGTGGGGATGCTCGGCTTGGGCGAGCTTGGAAGAGGGGCCGCCGACGCGCTATCGGATCACGGGTTCACCACGCTTGGGTGGTCCCGAAGTCCCAAGAAGGTTGAGGGCGTCGAGACGTTCAGCGGATCTGAAGGGCTCAAGGCAATGCTGCCCCGCTGCAATGTTCTGGTTTGTCTGCTTCCGCTCACCCCCGGCACCGAAGGGATCTTGAATCAAGACCTCCTGAGTCGACTGCCTAAGGGAGCAACGCTTATCAACCTCGCAAGGGGCGGTCATTTGGTGGAACCTGATCTCATCGAAGCGTTGGATTCTGGCCGGTTGGACCTCGCCATCCTTGACGTCTTTGCCACAGAACCTCTGCCCTTGGACGATCCGATGTGGACCCACCCCAAAGTGAAAGTCTTCCCCCATATCGCTGCCCCCACTGATCGAGAGAGGGCTTCAGTAGTGGCCGCAGAGACGGTAGAAGCGTTTCTCATTGGAGCCGAGATCCAAGGACTCGTTGACCGAGACTTGGGCTACTAGCGCAGCTGGTGCTCACCGGTTGGGGTTGAGATGGTGGCAACGAGCTCTGGGTCAGGTCGGTGGTGAACTGACTGGCCGATATCGAGTGCTTCCAGCGCTGCTGCTGCCTCGTGTGGGTGAGGGTGCCCTAGGTCTAACTGGGTCAAGACGCACGGCTGATCGAGGGATTCGGTGGGGTGAGCGCTACCGGTCCAATCGATGAGAAAGGGAATCACGCCACCGAGCCGATCGGTGTAAGGATCCGATACCTGCCACCCGACCGTCGTGCCATCGACTCGAGTCCTGCTCCCTGAGCTGACATCGCCGAGGACAGCGGGCACTAGGCCATCAGCCGCTCTAGTCGTGAGCTCGTAAGCCTTGGCCGCCCATGTCACCAGCTTGGGGCCGTCGATTCGATCGAGCTGAAACAGAATCGGGACGGAAACGTCTGCTCGGTCTGGATCGGGCCCAACGATCTCGAGGTAGCGACTATTGCCTAGAGCCATCAGAGCGTTAGCTGTGCCGAAGGCCGAATGGCGACCACCCAGCTGCACCGCTACCCCGAACAGGTCTTCAATCTGGGCGATGCCGGCAGTGAGATCGGGTACGGAGTAGACAAGATGGTCCACGTGCTCGATCGCTTTGTTCCTGACCTCAATCATCCCCCGACCCTAGCCTGCTTCTCCTAACTCATCACTTGGTAGCGGGTGGCCCAAAGGCTGTTACGGCCAGCTGACTAGATTGCTGGTGATTTGCGCTCTTGTCAGGATTGCTCGGCCGAATATTGGTGCCGTGTAGGTGGTGAAGCCGTCAGACGCGATGTCGATGATCGTTGCCCGAGTAGGGACTTCGGAGCCTTCCTCGATCAGGTTCACGACGATGTAGGCGTCGTTGAGGTCAATGGACTCAACGTACCCGCCGATTGGAGGCGCCATGTTCGCAGTCAGCATGACGGTTCCCGAGGCTAGGTCGGCGAGGATGATCTCAAGGACTCCGCCTACCTGCTGTGCGTAGGCGATCTGCGTCCCGTCAGGAGACACCGTTGCTGCGTGTCCGCACATGGGGATGCAGTCGGTGGCGCCGTCTGGGTTGGGGTTGCCTGGGGCTACCACATCGGAGCCGGACAGGTCGGACACCGTGACACCGCTCCAGATTTCAGCGGCCCAGTTTCGAACGATGCGGCTGCCTCCGACGCTGATGGGGGATGAGCCCGATTCCCAGCCGCCGACGATCGCGAGTTCTGTGACAGTGCCAGACACTGAGTCGAACACCCGCAGCGTCTGGGTGTAGTCCGCCGGTGCTCCTCCCGCGGTCTCGAGGCGCGTGTAATACGCCTTGATGGTGCCACTGTCGATCACGTCCTCCAGCGAGAGACCTTGTGTGTCGCTCGGCGTTAGGAACGCTGTCGGAGTGGAACTACCCGCTTCGACTCGGTAGACGATCGACGCTGCGCCATGAACTGCCCATGGGGAACGGCCTGGCTGGAAGATCACGCCTCCGGCAGTGTCGTCAATGGCAAAAGCGATGATGCCGCCAACAGCACCCGAATCGGCATCGATCACCTGTGTGACAGTGCCGCTGAGCGTCACTTCGTAGACGCCGTCTTCGTTGGTGATCAAGACGGTCCCCGGAGCTGGCGGGGTTGGCACCGGTGCAGCCGTCGTTGTGGTTGCAGCGATTGTCGTCGTTGTCGTTGTTGTCG
>Ga0114996_10004766_pt1 | contig 16118 bp, 13 predicted proteins | sample ArcticOcean_MG_C_4_FD_87039 | JGI IMG/M metagenome (GOLD analysis project Ga0114996, IMG submission 87039) | Marine microbial communities from western Arctic Ocean - ArcticOcean_MG_CB4_134 | ecosystem: Environmental > Aquatic > Marine > Oceanic | place: Arctic Ocean: Canada Basin | collected...
ACCCCGAGGGTGCCTACGTCGTCGAACGCGAGCTCAAATCCGAAAGCGAAATCGACCACATTCGGGAGGTCCAGCAGGCCACCGAAGACGCAATGGACGTTGCTCTCACTGCCCTTCGGCAAGCCGACGTAGAGGACGGCGTTCTCGTTACAGATGGACGCCCGCTTACCGCCGAAGACATAAAGAAGGGAATCGCCCTCCTCCTCCTCGACCGCGGGATCACGGCGAAGAACACCATCGTCGCCTGCGGCGACCAAGCCTGCGATCCGCACAACGAAGGATCCGGCCCCCTGTGTGCAGACCAGCCCATCGTCATAGACATTTTCCCACGGTCGGACGAAACCGGCTACTACGCCGACATCACTCGCACCGTTATCAAGGGCGAGCCAACCAAAAAGCAAGTGGCCCTCTACAAGACCGTACTGGAAGCCCAGATGTCGGCGTTGGATCACATTGCAGCGGGAGTGGACGGAAAAGAAATTCACGACGCCGTCAACGATCGCTTTATTGCCGCTGGCTTCGAAACCGGCGAGGTCGACGGCCGAATGCAGGGCTTCTTCCACGGCACCGGCCACGGCCTTGGTCTGGAAATCCACGAACCCCCCCGGATCACCCGATCCTCCCAGACACTGAAGGCAGGGCACGTCGTCACCGTAGAGCCCGGTCTCTACTACCCCGGTCTTGGCGGCGTCCGTATCGAAGACCTCGTCGTCGTCACAGAGAACGGCTGCGAAAACCTTACCCGTTACCCCAAAGAATTTCAGCTTTAATAGCCGTCATCCTCCCTTTTCCGTTTTCGCCCCTCCCGTATATATTCCATACGAATGGAAATAGTGAGCGCGTCTAAGACCCTAATCGCCTCTTCTTTCATCGCCCCTGCCTTGATCGCCTCCGCCTCCTGCTTATCCCCTCGGGTGAAACGTCCGATGCACCTCCCGAAGATACTCCCGGTCGACGTGCGTGTAGATCTGCGTGGTCGAAATATCTGAGTGCCCCAGCATCTCCTGGACCGCCCGAAGGTCTGCGCCTCCTTCCAGCAGGTGCGTTGCGAAGGAGTGGCGAAGCGTGTGAGGACTCACCTTCGTCGTAATGCCCGCCTGCTGAACGTAGCCGCGAAGCAGTTTCCAAACGCCCATTCGACTCAGGCCCTTGCCCCGATGATTCAGAAAAACCGTCTCGCCCGAAAGAGGCAGTGCCAGTTGAGGTCGTGCCTCATCCAGATATCGAGTCGTCCAGGTCATCGCCGTTCGCCCGATGGGCACCATCCTTTCCTTGCTCCCCTTCCCAAAGACCCGAACCACCTCCACGTCGAAAAGAAGCTGGCTTCTCGCAAGCCCCGTCAACTCCGACACGCGCAACCCGGCTCCGTACAGAACCTCGAGGAGCGCCCGATCACGCAAACCCAGCGGGCTCTCCACATCCGGGACCAGGAGCAGTCGCTCAAGCTCTACAACCGACAGAACGGAGGGGAGCTTGCGGGTGACCTTCGGCGGTGTCAGATGCTCCGTCGGATCCGCCTCAACAGCGCCGTCCGCCAGGAGAAACCGGTGAAACGTCCTCACGGCGGTCAGGTTCCTTGCAACACTGGATGACGCCAACCCCAGTTCCGACAAGCCCTGAATCAGTGCCGATACATCCTCTGCCCGCGCCTCTCCCACATCCGTAATGCCTCGCTGTGCGAGAACACACAGATAGCGGGTGACGTCCAGCCGATACGACGACGCCGTATTCTCCGCCAGACTCCGCTCGAGCCGCACATAGGTGAGAAAGCGATCCCGGGCCAGTGCCAGGTCTGCCGGCAGATCCACCTGGGCCGCTTCGATGTTCACCATCCCCTCACCCATCCCCACGGCCATCCGCTCCATCTTCCTCGATCATCACATCTTCAGTTGCCGCTTCTACTGTCATCGCTCCTTCTCTACTTATCTCCTTTACAATTATCTCCGCAAGCCTGCCTCCAATTCCTTCCACGGCCGCAACTTCTTCCGCCGTCGCCTGCCGGAGCCGCTTCATCGATCCGAAGTGTTTGAGCAGCGCCGTTCGCCTGGAAGGCCCCACCCCGGGAACGCCATCCAGTTCTGACACGAGGGTTCGCTTTTTCCGGCGGTTCCGGTGAAAGGTATTGGCAAACCGGTGAGATTCATCCCGTAGCATCTGAAGCAGACGGAGCGACAAGGATGTCTTCGGGATATTCTGCGCATCTGAAAGCCCTGGAACGAACACTTCCTCGAGTCGCTTGGCCAATCCGATAACCAGTTGGTTCTCAATACCAAGCTCGTGCAGCGCCTGAACAGCGCTGGAGAGTTGCCCCTTCCCCCCGTCCACGAGCAGCAGATCCGGAAACTCCGCTCCAGACTCCTTGAGCCTTCGGAACCGCCGCGTGACCACCTGGTGCATCATTGCGAAATCGTCTGCCCCTTCAATATCCCTGATCTTGAAATGCCTGTAATCGCTCTTCCGGGCACGGCCGTTCACGAACGTCACCAGCGACGCTACCGGGTCGGTACCCTGGATGTTCGAAATGTCAATCGCCTCAATTCGGCGAGGCGGACCGGGCAGATTCAGATCGCGCTGGAGAGCGGTCACCGACGCTGGAGGCTGGGCGCGTCGATTCTCACGCTTGAGTCGGCGCTCCTGCAGCAGCAGGGTGGCATTATGGTCTGCCATCCGCATCAGCTGCGCCTTCTCCCCCCGCTGAGGGACGCGCAGTGATACAGGCCCCTCGGCCTGCGATTGGAGCCATTTCAGGAGGATCTCCTCTTCTACACCGTAAGGCAGCCAGATCTCGCGGGGGATGAACGAATGTGTCACGTAGAACTGCTCGACGAACGACTCCGTCACCTTAGCGTCTGGAGCGTTCAGCACTCCACCCATGAAGTAGTGCTGCTTCGACACAAGCCGGCCCTCCCGGACCTCCAGCACAACCACGCACGCTTCATCGTCCTCTCGAGCAATGCCGACCGCATCCAGATCTGTTTCATCCTGCGAGACCACCCGCTGCCGATTCGTGACCCGTTCCAGGGCGTCGATCCGATCACGATATGCTGCCGCGTCCTCAAATCGCAGTTCTGTGGCCGCCTGGTTCATCCGGTCCTTTAACAGGTTCACCACCTGGCCGTTGCGCCCTTTCAGAAACAGGATGGCCTCCTCCACGATCTTCCCGTAGTCCTCCTGCGAGATCAGGCTCTCGCAGGGGCCGTCGCACCGCTTGATCTCGAAGTCCAGGCAGACGCGCACACCGGGGCAGGGCAGATCGTAGTCACAACTCCGGATTCGGAAGAGCCGACGCATGGTATCCAACGTTTTCCGCATCGCTTTTACATCGGAGTAGGGGCCAAGGGTGCGGCGCCCCTTCACAACGTCCCGGGTGGCCCGAATTCTGGGGAATGGCTCATCGGTGATCTCGATGAACGGGTACTTCTTGTCGTCTTTGAGTCGGATGTTGTAGCGAGGCTTGTGGCGTTTAACCAGAGTCGCTTCAAGAATCAGGGCTTCCAGGTCCGTATCCGTCACGATGTAGTCGACATCGTCCACCCGATCCACCAGCGCCCTGAACTGTACGCGTCCGTCGTACGCCAGTGGCGTGAAGTAGGAACGAACCCTTGACTGAAGTGAGGTCGCTTTCCCCACGTAGAGCACCCGCCCGGTATCATCCTTCATCAGGTAGACGCCTGGTGCGCGCGGCAAAAGCCGCAGAGTCTCCTTCAAGGAAGACGGCCCCGATTCGAGCGTAATTTCAGAAATCGGTCGCGAGGTGGGGTCTAACGGCCCATCACCTGTTCGCTTTGTCGGTACAGAACCCAATGTCCTCGCTCTTTCTTGTTGAGGGGCAATTCGTAATAGAGCTGAAAATGACGCCCTTCACTTTCGGTAATGTTGTAGTAAGATCTGCCCATTGCAGGTCGGTCTGCCGTTGGTCGTCTGCTGTCTTTCCATAACGCCGAAACGTCTGCGACGCTGTACCAGACCCCTCGCCAGCGGAATCGATGCGGAGCCCGGTTTCCCGAAAGTGCGCTGTCTTCGTACGCCGGCACCTCAACCGGCTCCTGGGCGAACCGGGATCGACGTTCGCCCCACAGCCGGGATCGAGCGTACGCATCAGCCGCCTGCTCGCGCCGCACCGGATGCCGCACCGCTTTCAATCGTCGGATCGCCAGGTCCGAACGCCCGGTATCCTGCGGTGACCTCAGACCGAACATTCGGCGAACCATCCTCGACCATCGCTGCCACTGATCGAGCAAAACGCTCCCGATTTCCGGGCGCCTGCGCGCTCGGTTCATGACTGGGCGTCGCCTTCCCCCAGGTCCACGATCTCAACGTCCAGTGTCTTCAGATCCAGCAGCCCAACCGTCGACCTCCCGGTCACCCACCCACCGGCTTCCCCCGGATTGACGATCAGCGGCGGACCGGGCCGCACATCGATCTCGTGCGTGTGACCGTAAAAGATCACATCGTAGGCATTGGCTGAGGCCAGGGCCTCCAGTTCGTCTGGCTCGTGCAGCATCAAGATCCGGCGATCTCCCACCTCTGCCACGTGAGGTGCCCTGTGAATAGGGCCCAGACGCTCAAACTGGGACCGGAGACCAAACCGTTCCCCATCGTTGTTGCCGAACACCCCTACCAGGGGCGCCCGAAGGTTCCTCATCCAACCCGCGTTGAAAGGGGCGACGTAATCTCCTCCGTGCAGCACCTGCTTTACTCCCCGGCGGTTGAACAGGTCCACGGCGGCCAGCACTGAGACCTTATTGTCGTGGGTGTCCGTAATCAGTCCGACCAACAGCGACATGGTTCCTCCAATAGCCTAACAAATTGATTTTAAGTCAATTAAGGTCGATCGACAAGCCCTCCTGCTGGAGACGCACCGCTTGGAGACCCTCTCGAACGGGTGGGGTCGGCCCTCCGGAGGGCGCTCCTTCAGACTGCAGACCCAGGATTCCCCTATGTGACTAACAAAAAAGACCCCAGGTGATGCGAATCACCGCAGGAAAACGAACAATAGTTTAACGTTGACAAGCATTGGCCGATACTGTAAGATAAGAGAATTATCTATATTCATAAGTTCAATTAGAACTTCAAGTTATATACATATCGAGACACTCTGCATGCTGCCCAATTTCTTCAAGAAGGGTGGCGGAGGCGGCCGCAAACGCCCCTCTGTCGACAACGTTCTGGATCGGCTCGCCAAAATGGGGCCGGGTTCGGCGAACTGTACCCTCGTCAAGACCAAGTCGGGGGAGGAAGCCAACGAAGGCCTTGGGCAGGCCTATTTGTTTAAACTTGATGAAAGTCTTCTCGTACAGAATAAGGCATTCTACATCAGCACGCCAGACGGGATCAAAGCCGAAGACCGATCTCTGATTTCAGGAAAAGATGAGATCGTCAACCTCTGGTTTCTGTTCAACCGCGTGCCGTACACCATGGACTGCAAGCTGATGGGAAGGATTCGGTTCCCGGATAACATCCGCGACGAACTCGATCCCCGTCTCCCCCAGGGGTATGCGGTTCGGCCCGTGGGCGAAATCAAGAACCTCGACAAGCGCATGTTTCTGCGTTACGCCTACAAGCCGGGGAAAGTGGGTATGAGGGACTACTCGCAGATCATGTTCGACCTCTTCATTACCAAGACCGACGTCACGTTCCCCGACAGCGGCAGCCTCCCGAATCACATCTCCGACCTGCACCTGGAGCCGCACGCCAGCGCCGAAAACCTCCCCACCGGTGATCCGGACGAAGTGGTGAAGTTCATGAAGAACTCCATTCGTCTGAATCCCAGGGAACACCGCGTCGTCTACGTGAGCAAGCCCCAAATGGACGACCGGACGAACAAGGTCAGCCTCGTCGACCTAGACAGATCCGACGTTCTGGGCCTCGAAACATCCAAGGAATCGTCCCGTACGTTCTACATCCGCAAGCCCCCCCGCATGAGTTCCGACAAGGGTGATCCAAGCAACCTGCGGGAAGGGGATATCATCCAGATGGGATTCCACACCCGGGTCGCCTCAGACGCCCCGGCCGAATACTACGACATGATCGCCGAAATCAACCGGGTTGGTACCGAAAACATGACAGTCCGGTCTAACGGTGACATCCGTAAAGAATATGGGATTCCGGTGGAAATGGCCGACTTCAGTGTCGGCGGCGTGAAATAGAGTGCTCGAAGGAATTTCTGAGCTATCAGCTGGGGCCGGAACACGAACAAATGGATCTTCAGGAAAAGATCGACAGGTTGGAAAGCCTCTGCTATTTGCTCGACTTCTACCCGAAGCTACGCTTCAATCGTGAAACCGAAATGTACCAACCGGAACTGCCAATGCGCATCCAGGCGCTGGCGAAGGTCGTGCGAACCGAAGTGAGCAAACCGCGGCAAGAGGGTGACGTTCCCCAGATCACTGGCTTCGGGTTCAAGTTCTACTACGATCCGATTGAATACTCCCGGGACAGCTACAGCTACGACAAGTGGGAGTTGATCCGTCAGTTCAAAGAGTCCAAACATTTTCGAGAAATCCACAAAGCGCTCAACGGCCTCATCGGCTACCTGGAAAGTCAGAACAGGTAGCACGACGACCCAGCGCTCGTATCGACATCACCCCGGATCCTGAAGAATCCACACCCCCGCCTCTCGCGGCCGACCCGGCGGTCGATGTCACGATAGGCGTTCGGCCAGCCCTCACCACGCGCTTCCCTGGTTCGTCTCCATCCTCATCATTCCAAAGGATCGACTCCGCCAGGCACATCCATTCAGCGGCGCGGCGTCCACTGCCTCGCCGACCAACCCATGTCGAAGAGAGTTCCACCCCGCTCTTCAGGCGTATCACTCCTTGCAACCCCGCAGGGACCCCGCCGGTCTTCAACATACACGCACGAACCCGGACGTCGTCTTCTGACTTCTGTCTTCTGCCTTCATCCTGCTGCTCCGGAGACTCACCTCCAATGCCAGTCCTCAAAATCGGGCTCCCTTCGGGCAGCCTTCAAGAATCCACCCTCGGCCTTTTCAAGAGAGCCGGATATCGGGTTCGAAACACGTCTCGTTCCTACATGCCTTCGTTCGACGATCCGGAATTGGAAGGTCTTTTTCTGCGCGCACAGGAAATGGCCCATTATGTCGAACGCGGTGTCCTCGACGTTGGCCTCACCGGGAAGGACTGGATCCTCGAAAACGAGGCGGACATTGTCGAAATTGCCGAGTTGCCTTTCAGCCGTTCAACATCCCGGGCCGCCCATTGGGTGATTGCCGTCCCCGAGGACTCCGACATCCAGAACGTCGAAGACCTGGCCGGCAAGCGCATCGCAACAGAACTGGTCAAGGCCACCACGGCCTTTCTGGCGGAGCGGGGAGTTGAAGCCGAGGTCGAATTCTCCTGGGGGTCTACGGAAGCCAAGGTGCTGGTTCCCGGAATGGTCGATGCCATCGCTGAGATCACCGAAACCGGGTCCTCGCTAAGGGCGAACAAGCTGCGCATCATCGAAACCATGTTCACATCAACACCCCGCTTCATCGCCAACAAAGACTCCTGGGAGGATCCCTGGAAGCGGGACAAGGCCCAGAGCATCTCCACGCTCCTGGTGGGAGCCTTCCAGGCTGAAGACAAGGTCGGATTGAAAATGAACGTGCGGAGGAACGATCTGAACAACGTCGTCACCCTCCTACCGGCGCTCAACAATCCAACGATCTCCAACCTCCTCGACGACGAGTGGATGGCCATCGAGGTTGTCATCGATGAAGGCGTCGTGCGCGAGATCATCCCGCAGCTGAAAAAGCTGGGCGCCGAAGGCATCATCGAATACCCGCTGAACAAGGTCATCTACTAACGTGCGGGCACGCGCGCTGGGGGTTAGCCCGTCGTGATCGACATCTTCACCTATGCATCCGGAGAAGAACCGCCGAAGCTCAAGGCCATTCTCTCGCGGAGCATCGAGACCGCACCGGAATTGGAAGCCACCGTCGACACCATTATTGCCGAGGTGCGCGCCGAAGGCGATCCGGCCGTCGCCCGGTGGACGAGGCAGCTCGACGGCGTCGACCTCACGGAGGCTGGCGCCCGTGTGGATCCGGGAGACATTGAGCGGGCCCACCGGGGCATGGACTCCGGATTCCTCAACATCCTGGAACAGGCCGCCGCCAACATCCGCAGATTCCACGAGGCTCAGAAGCAGTCCGACTGGTACCTGCAAGACGGCGATGGAGTCGTGCTGGGGAAACGCATCGTCCCCGTTCAGACGGCGGCACTTCTGGTCCCCGGCGCCAGCGCTCCGCTTTTCTCTACACTGCTGATGGCCGCGATTCCGGCCGTTATCGCCGGCGTCGACCGCATCTGTGTCGCTACACCGGCCAGAACGGATGGCACCGTCCATCCGGCCGTTCTGGCCGCCGCTCACATCGTGGGTGTGAAGGAGGTCTATCGCATCTTCGGAGCGCAGGCCGTTGCCGCGCTTGCCTACGGAACGCAGACGATCCCCAGGGCAGACGTCCTCGCAGGCCCCGGACACCCGTCGGTGCAAATCGCTAAGAAGCGCGTCTACGGCGATGTCGGCATCGACATGATCGCCGGCCCAAGTGAAATCGTGGTGCTCGCTGATGAAACAGCTTCGGCTCGCGAAATTGCCGCCGACCTCCTGTCGCAGGCGGAGCATGGAAGCGGATACGAGGCCGCCGTCTGCATCACCCCATCTCAGACACTCGCAAACGAAGTCGCCGTCGAAGTGGAGCGCCAGACGGCCGACCTCTCGCACGCCGATGCAATCCGAAGGGCGCTGGCTGCGTTTGGAGCCGTCGTCGTCGTCCCCGACCTCGACTGCGGAATCGACCTGGTCAACCGTCTGGCGCCCGAGCACCTCGAGATCGTCGTCGAGGATCCGTGGCCTCGGGTAGAGCAGGTCAGGAACGCTGGAGCCATCTTTGTAGGACCCGCGTCGTCTGAACCGGTGGGCGACTATTATGCCGGAACCAACCACATCCTGCCCACGGCAGGCGCCGCACGCTTCGCGTCGTCTGTTGGGGTGGCAACCTTTCTTAAGAACATCAGCATTGTGGCCTACACGTCTGCACGGCTTGAGAAAACCGCCGGGCACATCATCGCCATGGCCGAAGCAGAAGGCCTTGACGCACACGCCAACGCCATTCGACTTCGAAACCTGTGAGCCCGAACGCATCCACATCTCCGAAGACGCCACTGCAGCACATCAAACCCGAAGTCCGGCAGATAGCCGGCTACCGGCTGACGTCCTACGACTGCCCGGTCAAGCTCAACCAGAACGAGAGTCCGTTCGACGTTCCGGACGAAATCAAGGACCGGATTCTCAACGCAGTCCGAAACCAGCCCTGGTCCCGTTACCCCGACTCCATGCCTATGGAGCTGGTCGCCGCAATCGCCGACTACGCGTCCGTATCTCCCGAAAGCATCGTCGTCAGCAACGGTTCGAATACGCTGGCCGCCGTGCTGCTGTCGGTAACGGTCGGGCCGGGCAGCCGGGTCGTTATGCCGTCGCCTTCGTTTTCGCTCTACGAGCAGTATACTCGAGTTCACGGAGCGGAACCGGTGACAGTTCCCCTCGATGAGAACTTCGAGTACAACGTTGGCGCGCTTATCAACGCATCCGAAGGCGCCACCCTCGTCATCGTCTGCTCACCGAACAATCCCACTGGCACCGCGCTTTCACGTTCGGACCTCCAACAGCTTTTGGAGGGCACAGACGCCCTGGTCCTGGTGGACGAAGCCTACGCCGAGTTCTCGGGGGCCAACGTTACCACGATGCTGGACCGCTACCCCAACCTCATTGTCCTTCGGACCCTGTCCAAGGCCTTCGGGGCGGCCGGCATCCGCATCGGATACCTGATCGCCCACCCGGATATCGCAGCGGAAGTGCTCAAAGGAAAGCTGCCATTCAACATCGGCTTCTTTCCCGCCGCAGCCGGGCTGGAAATACTCCGTCACAAAGATCTGATTCGCGAACGCATCGCCAGCATTTGCTCCGAACGCGACCGCGTCTTCGCTGCCCTGGAAGCACTTTCCGGAGTGCGTCCAATTCCATCGGAAGCCAACTTCATCTGTATGAGGCTCGCTGAACCCGGAACGGTATTCACCCGCCTGGTGGAGCTGGGCGTCCTGGTTCGGGACGTAACCGGATACCCGAACCTGCACGACGCCCTCCGTGTCAGCATCGGTACTGCCGAAGAAAACAACCGCTTCCTCGAAGCCCTCAACATCGCCCTGAAAGAGAACTGATCGGCTTCGGTCGATTATCGATTCTACCGGTTCAGCATTGTCGATCTTGCCTTACCGGTCCTTCTTTACCGGTTCTTCCCCAATCCGCCTCTATGAAACAATCCGACATCCACCCGATCGCCGTCGACCTCTACCTGCTCCAGGTCGTGAATCGGATACCGTACCAATTCGGATCCGTAACCGCCACGCAGTCCACCTGCATCCGCGTTCGGATCGAAGTCGAAGCCCGAGATGGGAACCGTGCTGTCGGTTGGGGGGAATCGCCCCTAGGGGTGGGGTGGTCCTGGCCCGGTGATGAGCCGAACCGCGACAAGGCCATGCTCGCCCTCGTTCGGCTATTGGCTGAACGCTGGTCACAGCTTCGGTTCTCTGGACATCCAATTGAAGTCGGTAATCACGTCCTGGAGGAACTCCTTCCCAGGGCCAGGCAGGACCTCAACGACGTGGAGAATGGCCTTCCGGGTGTCCCCCGACTGCCGTCCCTCGTCTGCAACGCCCCTTTCGATCTAGCCCTCCACGACGCCTACGGCAATCTGGTCAACCGGCCTGTCTTCGATACCTTCAACGCCGACTTCATGAATACCGACCTCGCCGATTACCTTTCCCCGGCCGAAGACGTCGAGTTCAACTTTGCCGGCCTCTATCCAGGCGATTTCCTGGCCCGACCCCGCCCCGACCATGTTCCGGTCTGGCATTCGGTTGGGGCAAGCGATCTCTTGTCTAATGATGAGCGCACGGGAACGGAACCCGACGATGGGTACCCCGTCATCCTCGGAGATTGGATTAGACGCGACGGCATCGCCTGTCTTAAAATCAAGCTAACAGGCGCCGACGCCGAATGGGACTTCGAGCGAATCCGAAGGATCGGCGTTATCGCACGAGCCCACGAAGTCGTCTGGCTCTGCACCGACTTCAACAGCACGGTGCAAAACGTCGAGCATGTCAACGACATCCTGGACAGACTGATGCTCGATCACCCTCGAACCTACCAGAGCATCCTGTACGTCGAGCAACCGTTTCCCTACGACCTGGAATCTCATCCAATCGACGTCCACAGCGTCTCGGCACGTAAGCCTCTGATGATGGACGAGAGCGCCCACGATTGGGAAATCGTCGAACTCGGCAGACGCCTCGGGTGGAACGCCGTCGCTCTGAAGACCTGTAAAACACTCACCGGGGCCATGCTCACCAATTGCTGGTCTAAAGCGCACGGAATGGGCCTGATGGTCCAGGACCTCACCAACCCCATGCTCGCCCAGATCGCCCACGTCCAGCTGGCTGCCAACGTCGGCACCATAATGGGCCTGGAGAGCAACTCGCCCCAGTTCTATCCCGAGGCCTCCGCACCCGAAGCCGCCGTCCACCCGGGCGTCTTCACCCGAAAGGACGGCCATCTCGACCTCTCCACCGTCACCGGCCCCGGATTGGGCTACAACATCGAAGCCATCCAAAGGGAACTCCCCGAGCCCGTCTATTCATTCTGAAGCCTCCAGCCCTCAGAATCTCCGAGCCCCAATGGCCCAAAGCGAAGCGATCGGATTCTGTCTTCTGACATCTGTATTCTGACTTCTGTCCTCTCACCGAGACTACTCCATGCTCCGAACCTCCACCATCCAGCGCCAAACCTCCGAAACCGACATCGACCTCCGTATCGATCTCGACGGCGTTGGACGCTGTGTGTCTGAAACCGGGATCGGTTTCTTCGACCACATCCTCACCGCCTTCGCCCGCCACGGCCATTTTGACCTCAACGTTCGCTGTAAGGGCGACCTCCACGTCGACGCGCATCACACCGTCGAGGACGTCGGCATCTGCCTGGGCGCCGCACTCGCGGAGGCCGTCGGCGACAAGGCCGGCATCCGGCGGTTCGGATCGTCCTATGTTCCTATGGATGAAGCGCTCGCGCGTGCCATCGTCGATCTTTCCGGGCGCCCCTACTTGGTCTACGAAATGCCGATGCGGGAGGAAACCGTTGGCGAATTCCCAACGTCGCTGGGGCTCGAGTTTTTCCGGTCCGTAGCCGACCACGCCCGGTGCAATCTCCACATCGATCTTCTCAGAGGAACGAACGCCCACCACGCCCTGGAGGCTGGCTTCAAAGCCGCCGGTCGCGCGTTCCGTCAGGCCGTGGAGATCGATCCCGCCGAATCGGGCATCCCCTCCACCAAGGGTGTGCTGTAACAGGATGAGTGGTCTCCGATGAGCGAACGTTCGGAAGCAGCCGTGTCGATTGCCGTAAGCCCCGGGGAACTCCTCGACCGCATCACCATCCTTCGGATCAAGGCCGATCGCCTGACCGATCCTGAGGCACGTGCCCGGGCCAACGCGCAGTTGGGTACATGCAACGAAGCCTCGAGATCTCTTCGCATTTCCGACACGGTCAACGAGTTGAGCACTCAGCTGCACGAGATCAACCAGGCACTCTGGGACACAGAGAACGAGGTCAGGCGGCATGAACGGGAGCAGGACTTTAGCAGCAGTTTCGTAGAACATGCCCGCTCGATCTACCGCCTGAACGACCGGCGAGCACACATCAAAAAGTGCATCGACGAGGAACTGGGTTCGTCACTCACCGAGGAGAAGTCATACGACTCTTCACCATCGTAAACGCGAAACCGCTCTCCACGGTGAGCGAGAACCGGTGACGATGCCCCACGGAGCAGGTGCAGTCAGCTTCTCGCGGGCGGTGCGGTCCAGGAGCGGACCGGGTGGAGAGGAAGAGGTGTGGACCGGGATGGGTAGGGTGCGGGGGGCTTGGTGGGCGGTGTCGGGAGGAGAACCGCCTCAATGAAAATCCTCCACACCATATACGACGATGTCGACAATCCCTGGCTGGGAGGCGGCGGAGCCGTACGGGCATCAGAAATCAACCGCCGGCTTGCGAAAGACCACGATATCACCCTGGTCTGTGGCCGCTACCCGGGAGCCGCGGAGTCCGAAGAGAGAGACGGCTACCGCATACGCAGAGTCGGCTCCGACGCCAGCTACGCACTCAGTCGAGTCGGCTTCATGGGAGCCGCTTCAGACCTCATTGGCCGGGAGTCCTACGATGTCTGGGTCTACACCTTCTCTGCCTTTGCTCCCCTCCTGGCCGATAGGGAAACCCGGCGGCGGGCCATCCTCGAATTCCATCACCATATGGGCTCGCACGCCGTACGGAAGCATCCCCTGGCCGGCTACCCGGCTATGGTCTTTGAGCGCACGGTGCTCCGGCAGTACGATACCGTCATTGGCGTTTCTCCCAGCGTTATCGCAGCCCTGTCGGAGCAGCGAGGGTCCGGGAATCTGCATCTCATCTACAACGGCGTGCATGAATCCTGCTTCACCACCCCCCAGGCCGAAGAGGACTTTATCCTCTACTTCGGCCGGTTCGACATCCACAACAAGGGCATCGACCTCCTCCTCCCGGCTTTCGCAGCCGCCGGCGATCTCGGCCTCCGATTGGTCCTCGCCGGAAAGTCAACGGTGGGCGCCGCCCGCTGGGTGGAAGAACGGGCCCGCAACCTCGGCATCGCCAACCGGGTATCCGTAACAGCCAACGCCTCCGACACCGAGAGATCTCACCTCATGGGCGCCTGCCTGTTTGCAGTCCAGCCCTCGCGCTACGAAGGATGGGGAATCACCGCCCTTGAAATTGGGGCGTCAGGCAAAGCCGTAATCGCCTCCCGCATTCCCGGACTCATCGATGCCGTCCGCGATGAGGAGACCGGAATTCTCGTACCGCCTGAAGACGTCGACGCCCTCGCCAGAGCCATACATCGCCTGGCAAAAGACCCCGAGCGAAGACGAACTCTCGGCAAAGCGGCCCGCGAATATGCCCGAAACTTCACCTGGGACCGCGTGGCTCAAGAGCACGCCGCCCTCTGCCTCACCGTCGCCAATCGCTAACGACTCCGGCGTTAATTCACTCTGCATCCGCCCTCTGTACAACCGCTCTATAATGATCGTGCGACCGGCGTGCGGCCGGGATGCTCTTCCTGAGCCCGTGCGACCGCCGTGCGACCGGCCTCTGGCCGGGAAGCTCTTGTCTTGAACTCTGCGAAAACGGGACGCTCTTCCTTCTTCTTCAGAGACTCAAATGTCCAAACGCCCCTCCAAACAGAAGCCCGCTTCCTCGTCCACCACTCCCCCGCTCTTTCCGCGCCTCCACGAAAAGGCGCAGGCGTGGTGGGCCCCCGCCGCCTTCTTTCTGCTGCTCAGTATCGTCTACTTCGCTGAGTTCGTCTTTACCGATCACGTCCTCATGGGCGCCGATCTGGGGAGAGACCTTCATCGCATAAGTGAGTTGTCCTTCTGGGATCTCTTCAACCTTCCTGTCTGGTCCAACCGGATGGGCGGCATGCCGATGACGGGTGTCCGCGTCCCCCACTACTTCCCCGTACGCTTCTTGCTTCACCCCTTCGCCGGATACTTTCAGACGGTCGGCTGGTGCTACCTCTTTGCGATGTTCAGTGCCGGATGGTTCTCATTTCTCTGCATCCGGGCGATGGGGTGCCACAGCCTGGCCGCGCTGATCGGCGGCGCCGTCTACGCGTCGTCTCCCATACTCCTTACCTTTACGGCAGCCGGACACGAAGCGAAGATGCTGGTGATCGCCCTCTTCCCCCTGATGCTCTGGGGACTCTTCCGCGGCCTCGACACGAAGAAACCGATCTACTTCCTGGGGCTGGCCGGAGCCATCGGCTTCGGAATCTACACCCCCCACCTCCAGATGCTCTACTACGCGCTCTGGGGAGTCGGCTTCTGCTTCATCTGGTTTACGGCCGCCCACTATCTGGAGGATCGAAACGCGCGAGATGCAGGTGTTCGGACCGCACTCTCGGCCGGCGCCCTCGCCCTGGGCCTCGGTATCGGCGCCATGGGGCTCTTTCCGCAGTATGTCTACACGAAGACCGAATCGAGTCGGGCCGGAACCGCTGGAGAAGGATCAGGCCTGGCCTATGCGCAGTCCTGGTCCCTCCATCCCGAGGAACTCGCCGCCCTCGTCGTCCCCTCGTTTCTCGGATCCGACGAATCGGGCAGAAGCGTCTACTGGGGTCGGAACCCATTCAAGCTCAACTACGAATATCTCGGGCTGGTCGTCCTCTTCTTCGCCGCGGTGGCGCTGGCCCGAATCCGTACCGATAAGAGAGTCCTCCCCCTCTCCCTCCTTGCCCTCATCGCCATCTGCTTCGCATTGGGACCGCACACGCCCCTGCATGCGTTCTTCTACGAAACCATCCCGGGCAACAAGGTCCTCCGGACACCCGGCATGATCGCTTTTCTATTCGCCATGCCCATCGCCCTGCTATCGGCCATCGGCCTGCATACGGTCCTTGTCGATGAAGCAAACACTCGGGAGCGTGCAAAGCGAATCGCCGTCGGATCCGGCATCACCTTCGTCATCCTGCTCGGAGCGTCCGTCGCCCCCGAAGCCGCCCTCGGTACCTGGACGTCCCTCTTCTGGAGCGACATCCCTGCACAACGGCTCCAGATGGCGCACGCGAACCTTCCTGAGTTTTCACGGGGAGCCGGATTCGCCGCCTTCCTGGTCGCCGCCATTTTCCTGCTCACCTGGTTCCGCCTCCAGGGGCGTCTGGCTGTGTCGCAGTTTGCCCTGCTCCTGCTGCCCCTTATCCTCTTCGACACCTGGCGGTTCGACCGGGGCTTCCTCAACTACGTCGATCCAGACGACCAGGCAACCGTCGAAGCAACGTTCCCCGACGTCATCGACTTCATCCGTTCCAAAGAAGGCAGGTGGCGCGTCCTGTCGGAAGCCAATCTGCCGAAGGATATAGATGCGGCGAAGGTGGCCGACGAACAGTTCGCCCTGCAGCGATATGACCAGATGGTGACCTATCTTCACAACTACGGGTGGTTCGGTCGGGGGCTCGACCTGCTCAACATCCGCTACGT
>Ga0114996_10004769_pt1 | contig 16113 bp, 10 predicted proteins | sample ArcticOcean_MG_C_4_FD_87039 | JGI IMG/M metagenome (GOLD analysis project Ga0114996, IMG submission 87039) | Marine microbial communities from western Arctic Ocean - ArcticOcean_MG_CB4_134 | ecosystem: Environmental > Aquatic > Marine > Oceanic | place: Arctic Ocean: Canada Basin | collected...
CAACGGGCTTTTGTGCCGCTTGGGCTCCCAGCCCGCAGCGTCAAGTATCGCGTTTCTGCTGCGCGCCTCGTATTGACGGGCCTCTGACGCACTTCGTCTCGCCACGTGGTGAGAAGTGCGGGCTAGGGCTGGCGTGTCGAAGCTCAGAGCTGCGGGTGGGAACCCGCGGTCTACCGTCCGCCGAATCGCCCGCCTGACCCCGCGCTCACGCGCGGGGCTCTGAGTGTTGGTTCGCGGACCTTAGCCCGCTCGGGCCGAATCGCCCGCCTGACTAACCGCAGCAACAGAGCCTAGCCGCCTCGGGGCCTGCAAATGTAGAAACTCCAGCCCACGGCTGAAGCCGTGGGCTGGAGTTGTAGCGACCCTGCCGGGTCGCCTGAGAATTGTAGAAACCCGCGCTAAGGCCCGTTTACGGGCTTTAGCTAACTCAGCCCGGTCCTTGAGGGCCGGGCGCCGAGGGGGGCCAGATCGACAAACGCCAGCGAGGGCCGGGTCCCCAGGGGCGAGGGCCAGAGGCGCACGCGCCCCGATTCCCTCTAACCCGCCCAATCAGTCACGTAAGAACAAAATAGACATACGCCCTACTATTTCAATCACTTACAAGCACGCTCCCCCGCCAAATGAACCGAAAAAACACCCCCAGCCTGCTACAATACGAACGGCAACTCGCCGAGGAATAGCCAGATGGAGACCACTGACAAACAGATGGGACAACTTGACGTAACGCACGCTTCCAGCGCGCCGTGGCGCCATCCTGTCGACACGTTTTTGCCTGTCGTATCTCGCCCCCCTGTCCAGCCACCTCAGCCAGTCCGGCTCCGAAAAAATCACAAAACACCGGCCAGGACAACCATTTTGTCAGTTATTTTAACGTTCGCCCAACAGGAACCCTCAACTCAAACTACTGAAAACAAAGACACGAACGGATCGATCAGAACACGAGAGGCCTAAAACCCGAAGAATGGCCCCAAAACATGGCATCTCGTGGCATATTGTGGTATTTCATGGTATTTCCTGACATTTTGTAAAGAAGCTTTATGCGTCCATCTTGTAACTCCTTTGATTTCACCAACCGCATCAGCCGCTGAAAAATGATCTCATGAGGTGGCGCCTTTCTCTCACATCGTGGATGTTGTTGGCCGTTGTCGCCGGGGCCGCACTGGGAATTCTGGCTCCCGATTTCGCTCTGCAGCTTGAGTTTCTCAGCTCGATTTTTCTGCGACTGATTCAGTCCATCATCGCCCCGGTACTGTTCGGCGTCCTGGTGCGCGCCATTGGCCGCGCCGGGGGCATGGGGGAGCTGGGTCGCATCGGCTGGAAGTCCGTCGTTTGCTTCGAAGTCTCGACAACGATCGCCCTGCTGCTGGGCTGGTTCACCGTCGCCATTGTGCAGCCGGGCAAGGGCGTGGCGCTGGCGACGAGCGGCAAGCTGACAGAAGTAGGAGAATTCTCGGCGCGATCCATCCTTGAGGGCGCCTTTCCGACGAGTATCGTGGACGCGATGGCACGCGGCGACATGCTGCAAATCGTGGTCTTCTGCTTCTTGTTCGGTCTGGCCTGTTTGTCGTTAGGGGAGAAAGCGCGGCCGATGGTCGATTTCGCCGACACGGTGGCCCAAGTGGCCTTCCGCTACACCGACTACGTGATGTATCTAGCGCCGGCGGCCGTGTTTGCCGCCATGGCGTCCACGGTCGCTGGAAGCGGGGCCGGGGCGCTGGAAGGGCTGATGCGTTTCACGGCGGCGGCGTGGTTCGCGCAGATGTTCTTCTTGGTGGTCGTTATTGTGGGCGGCCTGCTGATCGCGGGCGTGCCTCTTGGGAAGTTTGCTCACTACGCCCGGCAGCCGTTCGTGATCGCATTCGCGACGACGTCCAGCGCGGCGGCCTTGCCGCAGACGCTTGAGAACATGGAACGCTTCGGCGTCCCGAAACGCATTTTGGGCGTGACCGCACCGCTAAGTTTAAGCCTGAATTTGAACGGCAGCACGATCCATCTGGCGATGGCGGCCTTGTTCGTGGCGCAAGCGGCGGAAATTGATTTGTCGTTCGAACAGCAGTTGTTGATCTTGCTAACACTAAAAGTGACGAGCAAGGGCGTGGCCGGAATCCCGCGGGCAAACTTCGTGATCCTGACCGCGCTGTTCCACAGTTTCGGCTTGCCCCTGGAGGGGCTGACCATTCTGCTTGGCGTCGACGCGCTCATCGATCCCGTGCGAACCTCGGTGAACGTTCTGAGCCACTGCGCCGCGCCCGCGGTCGTTGCCCGCTGGGAGCAGGTTGCAGCGAAGGAGCAGACGTGAGTTGAGGCTGGCTGTCCCCTTTTTTCGCGACCTCCGACTTCCATCAAGGGCTGCTACGCTAATGCTCTGTCGAAAGGAACCAAGAACCGATCCCACTCCGCGCGAGAATCAGCGCCGCGTGCCGATTCCCCCGCCGCGGATCAGAGCCAAGCCGAAGAACCTTCCCGTCCAAGGCATATCGCCATGGCGGCTGTCTGCGCCGTTTTCCTGCTCGGCATCTTCAGCACTGAAATCGCCGACACCGATTTTTGGTGGCACCTCAAGACCGGCCAGTACGTCTTCGAGCAACACAAGCTCCCGGTTCCCGACCCATTTTCCTACACCTCAAATCTAGGAGAGCCCTCCTACCCCGGTGAAGAAAACATACGCTACTTCAACCTGACACACGAGTGGCTGGCGCAGCTCGTTTGGTACGTCATTTACGCGATGGGCGGGTTCCCTGCCCTAGTGATCTGGAAGGCGCTGCTGCTCTCATTCGTCTGCGGCGCGGCCGGTTACTTGGCCGCGCGGCGGTCAAAGAATTTTCATGTGGGCATCGTGGCTTCGCTTGCCGGAGTTCCGATCCTGAGCCTGTTTGCCGCGGACCGGCCCGCGCTGGTTTCCTTCGCGCTGGTGGCCGCCTTTGTCGTGATCCTGGAGAGATACGGTGAAGGCGGGCGGCTCGCGTGGTTATGGCTCTTGGTCCCGCTGCAATGGATTTGGGCTAATTCGCACGGAGGTTTTTTTCTCGGCTGGGTGGTGCTGGGAGCCTATGCGGCAGGGGGCTGGTCTCTGCCGCCGGCGCGCCGCAAGAATCTGTGGATCGTGGCGGCCGTCTCTGTTCTGGCGAGCGGCTTGAATCCCAGTGGATTCCGGGTATTCGAGATTCTGCTGGCCTACCGCCAAAGCTTTCTGACGCAAACCCTGATCGAATGGAAACAGCCTTTCCTGTGGGGGCCGCCCTACAGCTTCAACCTGCTGCTGTATGCAACCGCCGCCAGCTTCGTGCTGGCCTGGAAAAAGGTTCGATTGGCCGACGCCCTGCTGTTCGTGGCGTTTGGAAGCGCTTCGCTGCTGGCGTTTCGCAATGTCGGATTTATTGCCTTCCTCGCGCCAATCTGGCTGGCCGCCTACGCCTGGCCGTTGATCGCAAACCAAGCGGATCGCGTCACCTTGCGCTTACCGCGTAAAGCGCTTGACATCGGCTTCTTGCTGGGCCTCGGCGCCTTGTGCCTCCAGCAAGGATGGGCCGGGAATTTGTATCAACTGCGCGTGGCGGAATGGAAATTTCCCGTGGGAGCAGCCAACTTCCTCAAAGAAAACCAAGTCGAGGCGCCGATTTTTAACACCTATGAATACGGCGGCTATTTGATATGGAGTCTATGGCCCCAGCAGCAAACATTTATCGACGGCCGGGCATTGAACGAATCCGTTTATAACGACTACCGGTACATTCTCTATGACCAGGCCAGTTCGCCGGACCAGAGCCGCCGAGCGCGCGCTCGACTTCTCGATCGTTATGGGATTCAGATCGTGGTGACCAACGCTTTCGAGTTTGTCAGCGGGGCCGTCTACCCGATCGCGCTGGCCCTGGGGCATACTTCCGACACAGATTGGCAGCTCGTCTATCAAGACGCGCAAGCCCTGGTCTATGCCCGTGATGTTCCAGAAAACCGAGCGCTGATCGACCAGCATGCCATCAGTAAGACCCGCGTGGGAGATCATCTCGAAAGCGCCTGCCGCAGCTACATCGAGCACGACCCGGAGCTGCCGAATTGCGCGCGTACGCTCGGTCTCATCTTCTCGACAGCCGGAGAGCGAGAACGCGCAAGAGAGGCGCTGGCGCTCTACCTGGGTAAAATTGATTACCCGGACGCCGAAGCCCAAAGGGTTTACCGCAGCCTGTCGGGAAACCGCTGATCGCGGAAACCTTGTCTTCAGGCGATACAGAGATAATAGGAGACGAAAGGACTACACCATGACACGACGCCAGTTTGTGCAAAGTTCCGTCGCGGTTTCCACCGCCAGCACCGCCCGAAGCGCCAGCACCGCCCGAAGCGCCAGCACCGCCCGAAGCGCCAGTCGCGTGATCGGAGCCAACGACCGCCTGCGAGTCGGCATGATCGGTTGCGGGGGCAATGCCAACAGCCACATGCGTGCTCTGCTGGAGCTGCGCGAGCAGGACAATGTCGAAATGGTGGCGGTCTGCGACATTTACCAAAAGCGGCTGGACGCGGCTGCGGAGTTGACCGGCGGACGTCCCTATCACGACTACCGCAAAGTGCTCGAGCAGCCCGACGTCGACTACGTTGTCATCTCGGTGCCCGACCATTGGCATGCGCCCATTACGCTGGATGCCGCTGACGCGGGCAAGCATATCTACTGCGAAAAGCCGCTGACCCGCACGATCGCGGAGGGCAAAAAGGTCGTCAAGAAGATCAAGGAAACAGGCGTCAAAATGCAAGTCGGCGTACAGGGCATGTCCGACGATTCTTACGAAACGGCTCAGCAGTATATCAAGGACGGCGCTCTGGGAAAAGTGATTCTCTCTCAGATCGATTACTCGCGCAACCACGTCGACGATTTTTGGACGCGACCGTTCGACGATGACGTCCGGCCGGGCGAGAATCTGGACTGGAAAACCTTCCTGGGCTCGGCCAAGAAACGTCCTTTTGACCCCGACAGATTTTTTGCATGGCGCCGTTACTGGGACTACTCCGGCGGCATTGCCACCGACTTGTTCGTGCATCGGCTCACCCGCATCGTCAAGGCCTGCAACTTGAAGACGCCGCTGCGTGTGGTGGCCACCGGCGGCAAGCACTTCTTCAACAAGAGCCCGGCGGAGATTCCCGACACCTTCAATGTGATGCTGGAATATCCCGGCGGAATGACCGTATTGCTCGTCTCATCGCAGGCCAATGGAGCGCGAGTCCGGCACATTATTCGCGGGCACAAAGCGACGCTGGAATTCAATCGGGAAGGTTTCATCATCGAACCCGAACGAGAGTATATGTCCGAGACCTCCGGCGTCGTCTATCACAAGCAGGGCGGAGAGGACATGCGCCTCCACCACAACAATTTGCACGAGGCGATTCGCAAGAACGTAGCGTTGAAATGTGATGTCGAACTTGGATTCAATTCGACCATGGCCTGCCTGATGGCGGTCGAGTCCTACCGCCGCCGCGAGTACCTAGCCTGGGACGAGCGCAAGCAGAAAATCGTCAAGGCCTAGCAGCCCGTGGTGAAATTCCGAGGACGGCGAAAAAAGGGGACAGCCAGCCGATTTCCGCGTGGCTGGCATTGAAAACAAGGCAGTTCGGCGACCGGAAATCGGTGGCAGGAAGGTGTGAAAAAATGCTTGGGACAGCCAACCGCGGCCAACGGCATCACTGATAAACAGGGACTTAGGAATGGCCGCTTGTGGCAGTCCCCGATTTCTTCACACCTTCCAGTCCCCCATTTTCGCCCGCAGCCACTTCCGGCTCGGTTGGGAAGCCCGGCTCGGAGGTGGACCGCCAAGACTTTGGGCTATTTCGGGCGCGCCTTGCAAACAAACTTCAGAAACGCCTCCGTCTCCCGGTCGCCATACTCTTGCACGTCCACATCGAAATTCGCGGTGATGCCGTAGAGTTTCGGCCATTGCAGGTCCTGGTTCCAATAGAGCGCCGAGCGCGGGACGAAGGCCCGCTGGTGGGTGGGATCTTGCCAGGCAGCCTGCGACCGCCCGTCAGGAACGATGATTGCCGCAGTCCCGCCGGGCTTGAGGACTCGGTAAAACTCGTTCAGCACAAAGACGAAGTCGTCATTCGGCCCGATATGCTCGAGCACATTGTCGCAATAGATTTCAGCGACGCTGGAGTCAGCGAAAGGCAGGCCGCGCGTAATGTCCCGGACGATGTCAGTCGCCTCGGTGCGAACGCTGTCGATGCCCAGCCAGCCGGGCATGATCTGATTCCCGCAACCCACATTCAAGCGCGGGGCGGCAGCCGGCCCAGCGCCATTGCGATTCGCCATCCCGTTGCGAGATCCAGGCGCCGATGAGCCGGATATCTTCCCTGCCGCCAAGTTCGAAGGCCGCGCGGGTCCCGCCCAGTTCTCGGGCTTGCGCGCCATCGCGAGATAGCTCAGACCAGGCGCGGCGGTCGGGAAATCCGTCTGCGCCGAGAGATTCTTTACCATCTTCCAAACAACTTGCAAACAGCTCTCGACGTGCCCTTTCCATTCCGGCGGCAGTCCGGCGGCGTTGCGGATCGTGTTGAGCGTCTTAACGCCTTCGTAGGCGACCGCGAAACCGACCGATGAATCCGGCACCACTTCGATCTCTTCGAATCCGTTGTCCTCGAGAAGTGCCGCCGCCCCGAATCGGGTGTAGCGAAAGTAGTCGTGGGGAAGCTGATGTTCGTGGACCACGAAGGGCAGAAAGATCATGAAGTATCCGCCGGGCTTGAGAATTCGGGCCACCTCCCCGACCATGCCGATTGGATCGCGCACATGCTCGGCCACCCAAATATTGATCGCTCCGTCGAAGCTTCCCGAACGAAAAGGCAATTGCAGCACGTTCGAGACCACGTCGAGGTTCGAGTAATCCCATTCATCGTCACCGACAGCCGCGTCGGAGGAGACATAGCGGTAGTCCTCGAAGAAGCGTTTCGCTTCGCACTGCCCGGCGCCCACATCCAGAACGTTTCCGCCCGGCGGCAGCCGCTGAAGGAACTTCCGCAGAAATTCGAACTGTTTTCTGATGCGAACATCCCAGTCCATATATTGGTGAGTTTCCACCATAAACTTGACCCATTCGTCCCAGCCCTTAGCGGTTTCCACGGCTTGGCTCATGCCTGAATCTCCTCTCGTGTTTCGCCACAAACCAGCAGAGGCGGAAGCGCCTCGACCACTCGTTCCAGATACCCAACCATGGGCCGCTGTCGAAGCAACTCCAAACCCCGCGCGGCCACGATTCTTCGTGCCTCGGGGTCGGCCAAATAGTGTTCACACAAGCCGGTCAGGTCCTGGTGGGCGCCAGTGATCATCCCGCCAGTGAAGGCGTCGCCGTCCGACTCCTCCGACACCACGAAGCACTCGTTGTTCAGCAGGTAAGACACCCGCACCTGTTCGCTGACCTTCATCTCGTAGAAGTGAATATTGAGAACCACGCGAGAGCGGGCGATCCACTCGTCTCTGGCCGGCCCATAGACCCCGAAAAGAGTCCGCAGCCCGAAGCGCTCGCGTATCTGATTCAAGACCGCGCCGCGCCGCTCGTTACGCGCCCCATAAAAGAGAACGTCGACGTCCTTCTCCGGCTCCGGCCGGTGCTCAATGCGATGAAGAGCCGGATGGTACCCCAGCGGCAGGTGCGAGACGTTGGTGAATCCCTTCGCCCGCAAGAAGGCAACGTTTTCGTCGGAGTAGTCCCAAATCTCGCGTGCGGCCCGAAGAACCCGCTCGCGATCCGGCGTCAGCCAGCCCTCGTGAACCGACAACTGCTCAAGCTGATAGAAGATGCAGGACGCCCGTGCGAAAGAATCAATATGCACGGGCGCAAGGAACTGGTAGCCAATGACAACGTTAAGCGCACCGGGCTCGACCCAGTTCATTCGCAGCGGACAACGATGCCCCAGCGACTCGAACGAAGCACACAGCAACTGCGCAACTTCGAGAAAAGCCTGCCAGTGTGCATAGTTCTCCGGCTGGATAAGGCAGACCGAGACCTTCACAGCTTTATGATCGGCAGCCCCACAAGGCGAACATTAACAAAGAAGAAAATTCCAGCAGACCCGGCCAGGGCGTGGACGGAAGTCCACGCTCGCGGCCCGGGCGAGGGTTCATGCAAGCGACCCGACGAAGGTTCGCTAGGGAGCAGACGCCCGTCCGCTGGGCAGCCGGGCCGACCGCGGTTTCCGCCGTCGATCGCTTGAGCGTGGACTTCCGTCCACGCCTCTGTCCGGCCTCCTGAAATGTCTAGTGCATCGGTGGAAGTCCGTGCCCAGGACTCAGACCCCGCTCATCAGCCGTCTTGCGGTTTCGAGGTCTTCGGGCGTATCCACCGAGACGCCCCGCCCCTCGGACCTCGTCAGCACCACGCGGATTCGCACACCATTTTCGAGGGCGCGCAACTGTTCAAGCCGCTCGATTCGCTCTAGCGGAGTCGGTGACAGCGAGGAAAGCTTTTGCAAGCAGGATTTGGAATAGGAGTAGAGGCCGAGGTGCTTGTAGGCCCGGAAGTCCTCGGCCCGAGAACTCAGGCAGGGGATCAGCGACCGCGAAAAATAGAGTGCATCCCCGCGAATGTCAGTGACGACCTTGACGACATTCTGGTCGGTCAATTCCTCTTCTTCGCGAATCAGTTGCTTCAGCGTCACCATTTCGGTAGCGGCATTGCGCCGGAAGGGTTCCACCAATTCGTCGATCATCAGCGGATCGAGCATCGGCTCATCCCCCTGAATGTTGACGACGACGTCGCAATCAACATTCTCGACAGCTTCGGCGACACGGTCCGTTCCCGAGGCATGTTCCGGGTCGGTCATGACCGCTTCCCCGCCGAACAATTCCACAGCTTGCTGGATGCGAACATCGTCTGTCGCCACCAGCAGTTGATCGATCGCCGGTACACCCCGGCAGCGCTCCCAGACGTGCTGAATCATGGGCTTGCCATGAATGCCGGCCAGCGCCTTGCCTTCGAGGCGGGAGGATGCATACCGAGCGGGGATGACGCCAACGACACGCATTGGGATGATCTTGCAATCCTCCAGGCTACCCTGCAGCGGTGCGGAACTTGGATACGCTCCTGCTGGCGAAACGGGGCGGCGCATCAACAGCAAGGCCAAATGAACTGATAGCTTAGCACCTCAACGCGACGAAATCCGTTTCTGCGAAAGCTCCGCTGGTCCGCCGTCCCGGCACCGGCCGTCTGGCCGCGCCCTGCGAACCCAGTAGGTACAGCGGCCCGTACCAGCAGCAGCGCCGCGAGCTGTTCGAGGCCAAGCGTTTGGGCGAGACCGTGCCGATCGCTGAGGCAACCCAGCGCGCTCCGGTCATCGATTTGATGCAAGCGCTGCAGAAGAGTCCGGCGGCGCCACCCTAAAAGATACCCCCCGGCGCGGACCCGCCACGTCAACGAAGAGCAGGCGGCCGCCAAAACCCGTTACGCCGCAAGACGGCGCGCAACGCCTGAGCGTCCTCCCGCCGAATCGCACTTGATCGGAGGGGCTCTGGCCGTGTGCCTCACCGGGAGCGAGGTCAAGCGGCCAATGCCCGACAAGCCCGCTACTGAATCGCTATGGTTACACCGACGGCACTGGGAACGCCGTCGATGATCACCGTGATATCTTGCGGGCCCAAGCTAATCCCATGTGGGATCCGTGCGTTGATTTGGACGACGCCATTGACGAGTCCCGAAGGAACTCCCGCGAACAGTACGTCTGCCTCAATTCCGTCAATCAGCACCGTCACGGATGCAGCCAGTTGCAGCGCCGCCGAGCCGGCGATCTCGCCATCACCCAAGACGGAAATGGTCGGGCCGCCGCCGGTGCCAAACAACTGAATGACTGTTCCGCGGCGGGCGGCATTGGATGGCCCATTCAGCGAGCCGTCCGTGTTGATCGCCGCTGCCTGGCCGCTCCCCATGCCGTTGAGCGTAAACAATGCCGGAGCCGCGGGCCCGACGGGTACCGGAAACGGAGCCGACTGCTTGCCCAGGTGGATGACTCGTAACTCGACGTCGTTGCCCGCGACCGCCATCGGGACGATGGTATTGATCTGACCGCGGTAGCTGCTCAGCAGCGGGGCCGGAATTCCGTCGAACAGGACGAGAGTTCCACCGAGGTCTTCGACGATCAAGCCATCTTCATTTACGCTGAATACGGCTTGCTCTTGCGGTCCCAGCCCGAGCCCGAAAATGGAGACAATTTGCCCGGGTGCGACCGGCCCCGACGCGAAACTAGCTCCGTTCACTATGGCGCTGGGGACCACTTCTTCCGCTTCCACGTCATCGAATAAATCGACCGACAGCGGTTCCGCGAACGTTTTGGGCGGGCTTCCGTCGTTGCGCACATGGACGGTTCCGCCGCAGCTCGACGTGAACTCTTCGGCGGGCTTTGTCAACATAAACATCAGCGCGACGCACTCATCGGCGGCGACGGCTATGGGAAAGCTCGTCGGATCGGTCAGCATCAGGCATTTCCCCAGGGAGGGTGTGAGACGGATATTAACGGCATCGAGCGCGTCGGTCGAACAAAATTCCACCGTGGCCTTACCCGCGCCGTCGAACTGGTCTTCGGTCAGCTCTTCGAGCGGCGTCATTCCGCCGCCACCTTCGAACCAGGTGATCGGCGCGCTGCTGCTGTCGTCCTCGATCTGGTCATCTTCCTGATCACTTGGTTCGGCGTCTTGGCCCGCTAGATCGCAAGCATCTCGTTTGAGACTGACCGCACAAGGCCTGGCAAGCGTACGGCCATCGGATCGGAGGTGGACCGTGCCTCCGATCGTTCGTCCCTCCTCGCAAGGCGTCGTATTCAGCGTGACGTCGATCGGGACTGCCTGATCAGCTAGGACATTGCTGAAGCTTGATGGCGCGAAATCAAAAACACCGTTTAGCGAACCGCTAACCCACAAATCGGCCGACTCGATGTCCAGATTGCTCGTGAAAGAGATTTGCGTCGTAGCCTGGGTTTCAAACGCGGTCATCGTCAGGCGGCATCCCTGCCAGGAAATCTTGGCGGGTTTTCCCTTGCCTTCCGGCGGACCCGCATCTTCCGGCTTACCGCCGGGTGTTCCTTCCGGTTTTCCTTGAGCCAGCACGTTGCTGGGGTCGGCCAGCAGTAACGTGGCCAGAGGCAGTAACCACAACCATCCTGCGATTTTACGTCTCATCGTTAGTAACACTCCTTTTTTGCGAACCAACGTATTTCCTGAAACAAACCTGGAGTTCCCATTCATGGCGACCGTCCGTGACGCAACTTGTTTAGTTTAAGCGTTTACCAACGGAAACGCAAAGCTCAACCAAGGGCGAGCTGACTGAGGAAGCCCCCGTTCCCAAGCTCAGCGTCAACAGTACCAGTACGATAGATACTCCCTCAATCCGGTGAATACCTGACACTTAGTCAGGTATCTAGCCATGAGTAGTAAGGGTACCTGGGAGCCAATCGCACCTAGGTCAATCTCCTTGCTCCAGTCAGCGAAGCCTTGTCGCGCCGCCGCCGCGGGCCGCTGTTGGCATCGCTTGACGTAAGAAAACGAGTCAGCAAAACTTCCTTGTTATCTACCCGGTAACGCCAGCGTTCATCGCATTCCATGATCCCGGCCCGCTGCAAAACTCAGCCCACAAGAATCGCAAAAGTACTATCGCCCGCCGCTGGCGTCCTATCCCAAATTGCACGTCGAGTATATGCCGTTTCGCCGTCTTTCCGGTAGCGCACAAGCCGGAATTTGTTGGTGATTTTTGTGACATAAACGCCACCCTGCGCCCCAAATTCGAAACCCGTTACCGCGGATTTCCGGCGCAACGGAACGTCCAGCGCCTCAACCGCGAGCCGTTCATGTGGAACTGGGGTATCCCGACTACTCGCCCAGCCCAGAGGCGAGTTCCCAATTCGGCGTCCGATTCCAGGGATGCGCTTCAACTCCCGGCTCGGGCGGCGGGAAGAGATCCGAGACCAACTTCTGGGAGCTATCGGGCCAATGATCCAAGGTCAAAGCGGTTTTGCCGCCGGGGTCGGTATCGACTCCCCGGCGCTCAAAAATCTCGCGTATCCGCGCACGCATGCCCGCCGGCAGCAGGCCGAACCCCGGGTGATACCAGAGAGTGATCAAGCTGCGGTCTTCGGCCGAACGATTGGCATGAGCGGAGTGCAGTAAGCGAGCATCACCCACCACGAGATCCCCCGCTCGGACCGCAACCGAAGCTTCTTCCTCCAATGAGCCATAAAGCGGATGATCGGGGTCGTCGACACGCGAGAGCGCCTCGCCATGTGCCTGCGTGACATCGTGAAAACGGTGCCGCTGCCGGTGACTGCCCGGCAGGACTCGCAGGCAACCGTTCTCCGGGGAAGTGTCGGTCAAGTAGTACATGAAGAACACCTGCGCGATCTGGTCGGTGTAGGAGATGGGATCATCCCAGCCCCACCAGTCCTGATGCCAGAACAGCGGCGGCCCCGATGGCGGCTTGCTGATCAAGTAACCGCCACTGAACCTTGGGTCGGCGAAGTTCAGTTGCTCGAAGACGCTTCGCGCACGGACGTTCCCAATCAGCTCGGCATAACCCGGAAAATCGGCGATGTTGATGAGACTGCCTTGCGAGCGGTTACGTGAGCGGTGCTCCGGCGAAATTTGCGCGAGAGCCCCCGCCGAGAGCGTTCGCATGCTCTCGATTAGGTCCGCGTCGAGAACGCCGTCAATGACACAATAGCCATCCGCCAGAAGCTTCCGATGCGCTTCGTTCATGTCGTGGTTCCTCCGCCTCCGAACGCTTCATTATGGAACGGATTGGCTGGTGAAGTAGCGAGTCCTGACAGCGCACGACTCCGCGAAGCCGTAACAACCGAGGCGTGGACGGAAGTCCACGCTCCACGCGAACGCGAGGCCCGTTCCAGTAGCTTGGTGTCCGGTTGTTTTTTAGGACCGGGCCGCCCGCATTTCTCGCCACGCCCCGAGACGAAGTGCGTCAGTGGCCCGTCAGTACGAGGCACCCGCCGTAGGGACCGGCAATCTTGCCGGTCCATCGCCGCAACGCGGCGACGCCCAATCGTTCCGAGCAAGCGCAACGAAGCAATGGCGGGCCTGCCATGTGCTTAGCCCGTCAGCCGGTGAGACATGCGGGCTAGGTCTTCAGGTTGTTTCGCGAAGGATGGCGACGCCGTGCGCAACACTGCCAATGGAAGGTCTCCCACACTAACCAGCGGCGGCGGCTTGCTGCAGCACGCGCCATTTGGCGGCGAAGGTGGTTCGTTTGATCCCGAGCAGATCAGCGGCTCGCTTCTTGTTGCCTCCAGATCGCTCCAGTGCCTGTGAAAGAAGACTGCGCTCGAAGTCGCTCAGCACAACGTCATAGTTGAGCCCGTGAGCCGGGATTCGCAGCTCCGGGGCCCCGATCGAGCTGCTGGGCATTTGCAGGGCGGGTAGCGGAAAGTCGCTGGGATAGAGAAGTTGGCGGTCCTCGCAGAGCGCGACGGCTTTCTCTATAGCGTTTTCCAATTGGCGGACGTTGCCGGGCCAGCGGTACTCCATCAGGCGGCGCAGAGCTTCGGCGCTGACTTGTTTGATCGTCAAGCCTTCGCGATGGCAAATCTTCGCGACTAAGTGGTCGACCAGCAGCGGCAGGTCTTCAGTCCTCTCGGCCAGGGTCGGCAGGTTGACCGGGACGACGTTCAGGCGGTAAAAGAGATCTTCGCGAAACTCGCCGCTCTGGACCATCTGCTTGAGATCGCGATTCGTGGCGGCGATGACGCGAGAGTCCGCCGTGATCGTCTCCGAACTGCCCACTCGCTGAAACTCACGTTCCTGCAAGACCCGCAGAAGCTTGCTTTGAGCCTCCAGCGGCATCTCGCTGACTTCGTCCAGAAAGATGGTTCCGCCATCGGCCTGCTCGAAGCGGCCGATGCGCGCGCCAACAGCACCGGTGAAGGCCCCTTTGACGTGGCCAAACAGCTCGGCTTCCACAAGATTCTCGGGAATAGCTCCGCAGTTGACAACCACCAGAGCCTTCGCAGCTCTCGGCGACGCGGCGTGAATCGCTTTCGCGACGAGTTCCTTACCCGTCCCGGTAGGGCCCGTGATGAGAATTGTTGAACGGCGCGGCGCGATGATGCGGATGAGCTGCTTGATGTTGAGCATCGGAGTGCTTTCGCCGACTAGCCGCGGAATCGACAGGTCGAGCGCAAAGTCCTGAGCGGAACCGCGGCGCAAGCCGGCAATGCGAATTCTCTCATCGATCCAGTCGAGTGAGTCGAGACGCTCAACAGGCAGGTAGTCGGCCGCGCCCAGGCCGGCGAAGCGCACAGCTTCGGAGTAATCGGGGCACTGCGACACCGCCAGCGCCGCCAGCGATGGCTGCCGGCGGAAGGCTTCCTCAAGAAATCGTTCGGCCTCGACATCGGGCAACTCGGTTCCAAAAAGCAGAACGTCGAATCGCTGGTCGGACAGGTGCTGGAGACCTTCGCGGGCCGTCGGAGCTGTCTGGGTCGGCCATCCCAGCGAGTTGAAATGCGGGACGAGCCGCCCGATCAAAAGTTGCGGCAGGCCGACTTGGATAACGTTGAGGTTCTCAGTCATGCACTCTTCAGATACAGATTTGCTGGCGGATCGAACTCCGCTGTCGTTGAGATCGTTTGGAACTCCGAGGTCGTTTGTACTCCCCGGTAGCCATAAATGGGATGTTCAGCGGCGGGCGCAGTCGCCCTTCTGCTCCACTCACAAACATGAATCGGTGAATTCGCGGAGGTCATGCATCTACCGGACCAACGGCGGTGTATATGACTCGGTCGTTCTAGCCACTTGACCTGAAAGGAGATATATCGGAACACCAGCGTTGCCGGAAGCAACTTTTTCCGGTCTTCAAATCCGACCCGGTGTGGAGAACACGGGAAGGTCGGGAGTCTCTGACGAGCCGCGCGCTACGGGAGGATCGAGCTGGGTTCGCGGGCAGCCCGAACGCCTGGCGGAAAAGTTACGGGCAGGATTGGAAAGTCAGGCCGCAAATCAGCGCCAGGCACGAAACGTAGCCGGAAACATTGATCAATATCGCTTCCGTTTGCGTTTTGCGTTTCCCAAGCCGTCAACCGGCGGCGTTCCAGCTGTCCTGAATATGCTTGAGTCCGAGCACGGGCACGTCTTCGACATTCTCGAATAATGGGCGCCAAAGGTTCAAGGCAGGGATCAGCGACGGGACGTCGAGGCCGAAGGCCTCAATGGTGAGCCAGCGGTCATAACTCGACCTTCTGAGCGCCCGGAAGACGTCGGGCGTCACGGCTCGCCCCTGACCGGGGACACCGCGGTGATTCTCGGAGATGTGTACGTGGAAAATCTGCTTCGAGGCGCGGCCCCAGGCCCTTCCTGTATGCTGCTCCTCGATATTTGAGTGGTGGGTGTCAGCCAGGAGTCCGACGTTCGGCATGTTGACTTCCTGGCAGAATTGCGCGCCCCTGCCGATGGTGTTGAACAGAAACATTTCAAAGCGGTTGAGCGGCTCGACGGCCAAGTCGATGTGCATCGTCGAGGCGTGCTGGGCTGCTTCGCGGATCACGCTGGCGGCCCGCTTCCATTCGTCAACGGTGGGTCCGGTGCCGGTGAAGCGGCCAAGCCCCTGCTGTATGGGTCCCACGAGAATGTCCGCACCGATATCGCGAGTCTTGTCGATGCTCCTTTTGAGAAGATCGACAGCCGCCTGACGGAGTTTGGGGTCGGGGTTGACCGGATCGGCTTGATCGGCGCCGAACGCAAGAATGGCCGAGCGGCCCAGGCCGAGGTCGTCGCATCGCTTGGCCAGTTCGGTGATGTCTTCCTTCTCCATCGAGATCACGGGAAACTCGACTCCATCGAAGCCCCATTTTTTTATTTTTTCGAGCAGCGGGCCGTGTTTCTTGGTCGGGTGATCGGTCCATAGCAGAAGATTCATTCCGATTTTCATGGGGTCTCCGGGTTGATCGGCGTTGAAGAGGCATTCTACACCTTTACGGTCCAAGCGTTCCCTGGCAGCAGAAACAGAGCCGCGGACGGAAGTCCGTGGTCAAGCGGGCGAGGCGATCGCAATGGGCGAGGGTTCGGCGAAGTGAAGTGCGGCGGCGGGAAACGCGGCGGCGTGTCATGCCGCAAGAAACAGGTGCTTTGCACGGAAAGCACAAAACAAC
>Ga0114996_10004770_pt1 | contig 16112 bp, 18 predicted proteins | sample ArcticOcean_MG_C_4_FD_87039 | JGI IMG/M metagenome (GOLD analysis project Ga0114996, IMG submission 87039) | Marine microbial communities from western Arctic Ocean - ArcticOcean_MG_CB4_134 | ecosystem: Environmental > Aquatic > Marine > Oceanic | place: Arctic Ocean: Canada Basin | collected...
CCCGGAGGCGTTCCATATCGGTTCGACCAGGGTTGCTCAGGGGCGGAACTCGTCTTTCAAAACGACGTCGTTCTCCCGGGGCTGCAGGGTGGGCAGAAACGACCTGCGGGTCTCCCTCGACGAGCCGGGCGCCGAGTGCAACTTGCGGGGCCTGTACTTCACCGACGGCCGACAGCACATCGACAACCACATAAACGTCGACCATGCCTCCGAGCAGACCGCCAGCGCCCAGTACTTCAAGGGCATACTGGCCGACAAGTCACGGGCCGTGTTCAGCGGCACAACGCTGATCCGGCAGGACTCACAGAAGTCCACCGCCACCCAGGGCGACAAGAACCTGCTCCTGTCGGAGGGGGCCAGGGTGAACACCAAACCCAGCCTGATCATTTACGCCGACGACGTGCAGGCGGCTCACGGCGCAACGGCCGGGGCGATTCCCGAAGACCAAGTTTTCTACATGCTGGCCCGCGGCATTGACATGGAAGTCGCCACTTCACTGCTCATAAAAGGGTTCGCCAACGAGGTTATCGACTCTATTGGGCTCGATGGGTTCAGAGAGTACCTGGAAAGCTACTTCGAGAAGTCCGTGCCTCGCTACCGGTTCCAGGGGTTCGGCAAGGCTCGCGCCTTCGGCGGCCCCGCCGAACGGGTAGCTTGATGAGGCTCCGGATTTCGCTCAATTTGAGGAGCGCCGGGCGATGACCTCGGGACTGGACGACCTGTATCAGGATGTGGTCATGGACCACGGCGGCAATCCGCGCAACATGAACAAGGTGGACGGGGCCCAGCGCTCGGCGCACGGCTTCAACCCGTTCTGCGGAGACATCGTCGACCTGGAAATCAGGATCGACGGCGACTCAATAGCCGATGTCGGGTTCACGGGAAAGGGCTGCGCCATCTCCCGTGCGTCGGCCTCGCTCATGACCGAGGCCGTCATGGAGCACTCGACGGATGAGGCGAAGGCCATGTTCGAGGCTTTTCGGTACATGATTACCGGCCAGGGTGACGGCTCGATTGGCACCGAAGAAACCGGGGACGGCTCGGACCTGTTGGGAGATCTGGAAGCGCTGGGAGGGGTCGCCGACTACCCCACCCGCATCAAATGCGCAATGCTCGGTTGGCGAACCCTGATGGCAGCGCTCAACAAAGAGGACTCCGCAGAGACGGTCACCACCGAATAGCGACCTCACATCTGTCGGAGGAGGCTGGGGCCGAACGGGGCTCCAGGCGCCCGAAGCGTGAGCGACCCAGAGGCGAAAGGGAAACGACATGCGCGTACCAATTCAGGTGGATTATGGAGTAAGGGCCCTGGTGGACCTGGTCCAGAACCGCTCTGAACAGGATGATCCGGTGAGAACTGCGGCGATTGCGCAACGGCAAGCCATCCCGGAGCCGTTCCTTGCCAGGGTCATGCTCTACATGCGAAACGGAGGCATGGTCCAGAGCGTACGTGGACCTCAGGGTGGCTACCGGCTGGCGCTGGATCCCTCAGAGATATCCATGGCGCTGGTGATGGATTGCCTGGGCGGGAAGTCACCCCTGCTGGCCTGTCTAGACGACCATGCTGCCTGCAACAAGTGGTCCGTCTGCTCCCAGAAATATGTGTGGTCGGTGGTGGAAGAGGCGATGAGGCAGGTGCTCGAATCGACCAGCATCCAGGACCTGGTGGACAGAATGCGCGTGGAGCCGGTCGCCGCAACGGCCTGAAGTTCAACTGCTATTCAGAGAAAGCAATAATTAATGGCGTTCACTAAACTTGGCAAGGTCGCCGACATCTCCGAGGGTGCCGGGAACATGTACGACCTGGGCAACCGCTGGATCGGCGTATTCAAGGTGGAGGGTGAACTGCTCGCCATTGACGACATCTGCTCACACGCCGAGGCCTACCTGCACGAAGGCGTGCTGGAGGGCTGCGTCGTAGAGTGCGATGCACACGGCGCTCGCTTCGACATTCGCACCGGCAAAGTAGAAGAGGGACCGGCGATTACGCCCATCGACACGTACGAGGTCCGCATAGTCGGCGATGATTTCGAAGTCGACCTATAGCTCTTTATGCCCCAAGCCATAAATACGAACCTCATCCGGGCCGACTTCCCCATTTTGCAAAGGGAGGTCTACGGCCTGCCGCTGGCGTACCTGGACAACGCTGCTACTTCCCAGAAGCCGCGTAGCGTCATCCAGGCCCTGGTGGACTACTACGAGGGCTACAACTCCAACGTGCACCGGGGCGTACACGCCCTGAGCATGGAGGCAACCGAGCGCTACGAGGGTGCGCGGGCAAAAGTCGCCAGTTTCATCGGCGCGCCCAGACCCGAAAACATCGTGTGGACTAGGGGCACGACCGAGTCCATCAACCTGGTGGCGTACAGCTGGGCACCGGCGAACATAGCCCCAGGTGATGCAATAGTCGTCTCGCAAATGGAGCACCACTCCAACATAGTCACGTGGCAAAAAGTGGCCCGCGAGCAAGGTGCCGAGTTACGCGTCATCCCCCTTAACCGCGACGGCACGCTGGACATGGCCGTCGCAGAGCAGTACCTGGACGAACGAGTGAAGCTGCTGGCCATATGCCACGCCTCCAACTCACTGGGGACTATCAACCCCGTTAAAGAGCTAACAAAACGCGCGCACGCCGTTGGTGCCAAGGTACTCATTGATGGGGCCCAGAGCGTTCCCCACATGCCCGTCGACGTTGCCGACCTGGACTGCGACTTCCTCGCCTTCTCCGGCCACAAAATGCTCGGTCCGACCGGCATAGGCGCCCTGTATGGGAAGCCGGAATTGCTGGAGAACATGGAGCCCTTCATGCGAGGGGGAGACATGGTCCTTGAGGTGTGGAACGACCGCGCCACCTGGAACGACGTACCCAACAAGTTCGAGGCTGGCACCCCCAACATCGCCGACGCCATCGCACTGGGCGCCGCGGTGGACTACCTGTCGGGCCTGGGCATGGACAACGTTCGAGAGCACGAAAAGGCCATCACCGGCTATGCCCTAAAGCGTTTCGCAGAGTTCGAAGACCTGGACATGTACGGGCCTTCGGACGTCGAAAAACGCGGCGGCGTACTGTCGTTCCACTCCGAAGACGTACATCCTCACGACCTGGGCACCTTCCTCGACCGGGCCGGAATCGCCATCCGCACCGGCCACCACTGCACAATGCCGCTTATGCGATCTCTCGGCGTGGTTGCCACCGCCAGGGCCAGCTTCTACCTCTACAACACCGAGGAAGAGGTCGACCGACTGGCAGACGGCATGCGGGACGCCATGCGGTACTTCTCCGACGGCGGCAGCTAACCCTCTTGTCTGTCGATAATATGGGCTCCGACCTCGATGATCTTTACAACGAGGCCATCCTCGACCACGCCCGCAGCCCCCGGCACGACGCAGCCCCCGAGCGCTCCGATGCTGCTGGCGACGCGATAAACCCCTTCTGCGGTGACGAAGCCCACGTCCAGTTCGCAATTGACGGCGACGCCATAACGGGCCTGGGCATGCAGACGGTTGGTTGCTCCATAAACCGGGCGTCAGGCTCGATGATCGCCGACGCTCTGAAAGAGGCGTCCCTAGAAGATGCTAGGGCCCTGGCATCCGACTACAGGGCGCTGATGATGGGACAGACGCTCGCGGAAGGCCGGAGGGAAGCCCTGGGCCAACTGGCGCTCATGGAGAGCGTGCACCAGTTCCCCGTACGCATCAAGTGCGCTCTACTGCCCCTCTCGGCCGTGGAAGAGGCGATCTCTCGAAAGTAACTCTTTAGGGCCAGAAACCTCTTAGGGCTCCAGCCACACCGACGCCCAGTGGGCGTACTCGAAACCAGAGAGGTTGGAGTGGAAGTTACGCACCCACGGCTGCACCGCCCACACCGAAGTACGGGTGACGGGCATGAACCGCACCGCCGAAGCCAGCATGCGGCGCTGTATCTCCTTGAGCCTGGCCCGTCTCACGTCGGAGTCGTACTCCCCGCCCTGAAGCTCAATGAGGATGTCCAACTGCTCGTCTTGCGGGCCGCCCCGGTAGTAAGGGCCCGCGCTGTGTACAACTGTGAACAGGAATACATTTGGCGAACTGACCGGGGGAATGGGCCCTAAAAATGCCTGATAGTCGCCACCTTTCCACACGTCGTCCGCGAAGGCAACTCTAGTGACCTCTTGCACGGTGACGTCGAAGCCGACGGCCCTGAGTTCGTCTGCAATGCGGTTGGCGTGCTGGACGTATGCGTCTCCGAATCTGCCGACCTTTATCGTCACGGCTGCGAGGTCTCGGCCGGACAGCAACTGCCGAGCCGCGGACGGGCTGGCGATGTGGCCTAGCAGATCCGTCGCCTCCAGGCCCCAGGCTGGCCCGTTGAGCGGAAATCCGAACGAAAGGTACCCGGCGCCCTTCCATATGTCTTCCACCGCCTGTGCCGGGTTCAGGGAAGCGAATGCCGCCTGGCGCACGTCGAGGTCATCGAACGGGGGCATGTCCGGGTTCAGCGCGAACTCGACGCCCGACCCGGTCTCGGGGACCGAGATCGCGTGCGGGTCCCTAAGTCTTCCTTTCAGGGCGTCCCACTCAAACTGGGTCAACTCCATAATGTCTATCTGGCCGACTATGAACGCCGCGTCCCTCGTCTGCGGGTCGTCTACCACATGGACCCGCAGTTCGGCCGGATAGGGCAACTCGCCATCGAAGTAGCCTTCGAACCGTTCAAAGCCGTGAGTGCCTGCGCTGCCGGTAGACGTCAGCCGCCAGGGACCGGTGCCGACTGTGGGCCCGTCTCTGAGGTCACCCGTCAACTCCACCGCCTCGCGTGCGACGATCTTGGACCGGGCGTCGGCTAGCCCAAGCATGAAGTCGGCGTCCGGGTCGGCCAATCGAATAGAAAGCAATCCGCCATTGACGACGGACATGTCGTCAATGGAGCCGAGCAGCCCCCCGTTGGGACCCCCCAACTGCCGGGAAAGACTGTACAGCACGTCGTCCGCTACAAGGCTGCGACCGCCGACCAGCGCGTCGTCGTGCCAGCGTATGCCGTCCCTGAGGGTGAACTCGAAGGTGACCGGGTCCACCATGCGCCACGACTCACACAGGTCGCACCACAAATCGAGGCTCGGCTGCACCACGTCGGGCCCGGAAGCGAACCTCAGCAAGCGGCTATAGGCGATGCCGGGACCCCAGGTCGAGAGAGCGGGCGACGCCTCGAAGTGGACGTCCTGATGAGCGATGTCCTCGGGTGTGACAAGCCGCAGAATGCCTCCAAACACGGCGTCTGCATCGGTCGTGGCGGTCTCGATGGAAACCGGCGTCACATCCGATAGGCCAGTTTCGGTGGGGCTGCCAGTCGGCCGGGCAGTCGGATCAGGCTCTACTGGCACGTCAGCTCCGGGGGTCGGATCTGGCTCTACTGGCACGTCAGCTCCGGGGGTCGGATCTGGCTCAACTATCGCGTCGGGCGTGGGCGTATCGGCGATGCCTACAGTGGCAACCTGAGTAGGCACTTCGGGCGTCGGCTGCGGCTCGTCGCCCCGTGAACAGGCCGCTGCCACAATCGTCGCTAGAATCGCAACGGCGAGTATCGTCGCGGCGAGAGGGCCATCCAGGCGTGCATTCTTCAGATCGGGCACGATGGCACCGCTGCTTTTTCCCTCATCATCTGCCCTATTATGGGCCTCCTATGAGTAATGTCCCGGGCCAAGCGCCCTCCCCTGCCGGACTTATCGACATTCATTCCCACCTCGACGGCTTTTCTGACGCCGAGGTTGGCGACATACTGGCCCGCGCCTCTGCGGTCGGCGTTCGCTCCGTCGTGACAGCCGGTACAACGCTCGACGCGTCCAAACGAGCCGTTCGGCTCGCCGAAACCCACCAGTCGCTCTTCGCCGCCGTGGGCATCCACCCCTCGGACCTGACCGGGAACATCGATGATGAGACCGAACGGGCGCTGGTGACATTGGCGACCTCTGGGCGCGTAGTGGCAATCAGCGAAATCGGCCTCGACTTTCAAGAGCACTCGCCCGACCGGGCCGTGCAGTACCAGGCGTTCAGGCGACAGATCGGCATTGCCAGGGAGTTAGGCCTGCCAATAGTGTTCCACTCTCGTGAGGCACCTGGCGACACACTGAGAGTACTGCGGGAAGAGCGAGGCTTTGAGGTGGGCGGCGCGATGCACTACTTCCAGGAAGATTCGGACATCGCACGCGAAGCAATAGACCTAGGCTTTCACATATCTCTCGCTCGTCAATTGCTACTCTTGCCGAAGCTACAGGCGGTCGCCGCCGACCTGCCCATGGAGTGGGTCGTGCTGGAGACCGACGCTTACCCACAGCCGTTCAAAAAACAGGTCGCCCGTCGCACCGAGCCACGCCACGCAGCCGAAGTAGCGGCAGAACTGGCGCGCATTAAGGGCATGCCGGTCGAGCAGGTCGCCGAGCAAACGACCGCCAACGCCTTGGCAATGTTCGGAGGCCTAGGCCCAGCCCTGGCCTAGAGGCCTTGTGACGTAGACGTGGCAGTCCCGGAGTCCGACGGAGACGGCGTAACGGCCTCGGCGCTCGGGGTCCACATAAGGGCGCTCAAGAACAACACCCAGGCGATCGCCCAACCCACTCCACCGAGAATAGCGGCCGGGTACCACGGTATGTTCAGCGTCTCTTTTATGGCGTGAGTTCCTACCACCAGCGTCCAGAGAACACCGAAAAGAACCATCGCCTCCCCCACGGTCTGGTTCATGAGAGCCACGTCAATCTCGCTGAAGGCCACCAGGGCGGCGGGCGCCGAGGCAATGCCCAGGGCGCGCAGCAATTGAGAACGCGTAGCCCTGCCTTTAAACACCCACAGCCCGAGTATTGCCACGACGGCCCACCACAGGAGCCAACCGAGGACCACGATATTGACCCTGAGGATGAACCATAAGGCCGGGTGCTTTCCCTCGAGGAAGATCGACTCGACGTTCCTCAAACCGGTGGCTATGAGCAGGGCCACCGCCACCACAACGCCTAAGGCCGACATACTCGCCCCGGCGTGATTCCGTATTACGTCATACACGGCCCCGTCCATAAAAATGGCCCTGAGCACCAGCGTGGTTACGTTGGTGGGCAGTTCCGGGTCCTCACCATGCGGCCGCTCTGACCGTACGGGAGGAGGTGTCTCGCGGCTTTCACCGGGACGTTTCCCCTGTTTGGGTCTGCGGCCCCTGCGGCGGCTGTAAAGGTCGGAGCTAATTTGCATTCGATAGTTCAAAGTCCGTAATCTTTTTAAGGTTTCACTGGCGGGTAACCGGACCATTCTAATATCTCTGAGCATCTCTGGCTCTCACGGGCGACGCACGCTCGTGAAATATTTCTCGACTTGATCGCGCCGCCGCCCATATAATCGGAGTCACTCGCTTATGGTCTCTCTCCTACCCCCTGCAAGCTCAATGGCACTGAAGGAATGGGCCGTTACCTGTAACGCGCTCAGGGACGGCGAACAGATCGTCATCCTGCGCAAGGGCGGAATCCACAAAGACGACAAGAACTTCTCGGCCGAGTTCGGCGACTACCCCGAGTTCCTGCTGTTCCCCACCTACCTGCACCAGTCGCGTGACCTGGTGAAACCGGCGTTTCATGACCGACTGGATCAGTCAATTGAAGAGGATGACATACCCGGCCTGGCCACCCTGTCAGCTTTCGCCCTGGTGACCGACCACATCGAGGTGAGCGAACCGGAGAAGCTGAACCAGATATCGGAGTTCCACATCTGGACCGACGACTACGCGGAAAAGAGATTGCACTGGCGTCCGAACCAGCCCCTCACCGTGGCATTAGTACGCGCGTACCCGCTGCTTCAGCCGCAGGCGCTGCCGCTGCTCGACGAGTACAGCGGGTGCAAATCGTGGGTCGAACTCGGCCAGGACGTGCCAATGGGGGAGCTTGCTCCCGCTATTTCAGATGCCGACTATGAGCGCACCAGCGCAGCCATAAAGGAGCGCCTTTCTTGAAGTATCAAAAGCTAGGACGAACGGGCCTGGAAATTTCTGAAGTCGGCTTCGGGGTCTGGACCGTCAGCACCGGCTGGTGGGGCAAGATAGAGGAACCCGACGCCATTCGCATGATGGAGCGGGCGCTCGACCTGGGCATCAACTTCTTCGACACGGCCGACACCTACGGGCTCGGTTACGGCGAGGAGATCCTCGCTCAGACGTTCAAAAAACGCCGGTCCGACATCATCATCGGAACGAAGTTCGGCTACGACTTCTATGCAAACCGGGAGCGCGAGGGCCACACAGAACGCCCCCAGAAGTGGGACCGGGAATTCGTCAAGTTCGCTTGCGAGCAGAGCCTCACCCGGCTACAGACCGACTACATAGACCTGTACCAGCTGCACAACCCGAAAATGGGCGCACTGGAAAGCGGCGAGCTTTTTGAGACCCTCGACGAACTGGTAAAAGAGGGCAAGATCCGCCACTACGCTGCGGCCATCGGCCCCGACATCGGCTGGTTCGAAGAGGGCGAAACGTCGATGCGCGAGCGCAACCTCGACGCCATCCAGATCATCTACAGCGTCATGGAACAGCAGCCCGCCCGCAAATTCTTCCCCATCGCCGAAGAGTGCGGCACAGGCCTGCTGTCGCGTGTACCCCACGCATCGGGGCTGTTGGACGGCACGTTCACTAAGGACACCGTCTTCGCCCCTGACGACCACCGCGCGCACCGAAAACAGGCGTGGCTGGAAACGGGCATAAAGAAGCTAAACGCCGTTGCGTACCTGGAAGAGGCCATGTCCTCGACCGTCGCTCAGACGGCGATAAAGTTCGTTCTTTCAGGACAGAACGTGGCGTCCGTACTGCCGAACATCCTGAACATGGAGCAGTTGGAGGAGTTCGCCGCCGCTCCCGAGACCGACGAAATTCCGGCAGAAGTACTCGAGCGTCTGCACGCAACCTTCGACGACGACTTCGGTTTGACCCTCGACACCGAGGGCCAAGAAGTAGCGGCAGCGGCCGCCAACTAGGCCGCCGGGGAGCAGTAGCGACAGCGGCCGCTAATTAGGCCTCGGGAGGCGAGTCAGGCTCGTCGCCCGGTTCGATCTCCCCGTCCGAACTTTCCCGGCCCGAGTCCCTTGGGACCGAGTCCGTTGGGTAGTCGTCGTCAGAGCCGTCCGTCGTCCAGGTCTCTTGGGTCCTCTGGGCCGGTCGCACCAGCGCACCTACGGGCAGGTCCTCTCCACTGGCTCCATCGGCATCCGTGTATCGCGTCCGGGCCTCCCCGTCTTCCATCGCGACCCCGTCAGCGGTGCGCATTCGCTTTTTCGAACCTGCGTCAATCCTCTTCATCTCGGCTTCGATCAGCCGAAAATCACGCTGTGGCAGCAGATGCACGCTGTCAATAAATGCCAGCGGCCAAAGCTCCGGTGCCCATCGCTTTAAATACTCCAGCCTGGGCGCGAGCATAAGGGCCTCAATCGCCTCGTCGTCGTCCAGCACCAGGCGTGGTGCCATCTTCACCCGGTAGCGAAAGTCCTCCCCCCGGTGTGTGGGTGACCACAGTGGCGAGCGATCCTCGAACGCCTTGGACCGTATCGTCGCTAGGGCGGTCCACCGTTTCGTGCCGCTAACGTAGTAAAGGACGCTGTCGTCGGGCTGCATCCTGTCTGCCCGGCGCCTGTATTTGGCGCTCAGACCGTGCAGCTTGAAATTCATATTTTTCGTGATCTGGAAGTTTTGTTCCGTCTGAACAAACATCCAATAGTTTCTGGCCATATGGTTACTCCGGCCGTGTTAACGGCATCGAAATTCTAGCACTGGCTGTCGGGGGGCTCGAAGGGGCAGCAGACGGAGCCGCGTACAGGGCTTGCAGCACGCCCATTAACGCCCGAACGTTGTCCGGCTGGCGCTTGGCTCGCCTGACTAGAACGCATGTCGACAGCACCATCCGGTGCTCTGGCCCCAGCTGAACTATCGTAAGTGAGCCCGCGTTCACCTCACGAGCAGCCACCGACCGCGGGACGAACGATATGCCCATCCCGTTTTCGACCATGCGCTTGGCGGCGTCCAAACCGTCCAGTCGCATCTCAACCCTGGGTGCCACGCCCGCGTCCAGGCACGCCTGCTCGATCATTAGCAGATACGACGCGCCGGTGTCGTACAGTATCAGGGGCTCTGCGGCGATGTCTCTAATGCTCACGTCCGCACGAGTCGTCAGCGGGTGATCCGGGTGAACAATCAATACGAGGTCCTCGTCAAACAGTCGCCTGGTGTCCACTTCAGGGTGGACGAGGCCGCGCGACAGCCCCACCTGTACCTGGCCTTCTACCACCATTTGTAGAACCTCTCGCGAGTTCGACACAGTGACGCTCGCCCTAATGTCGGGGTGCGTCGCCGCCAGCCGGTCAAGAATGCCAGGCAGGGCGTAGGTGCCGACCACCCGGCTCGACGCGATCGTTACGACGCCCCCAATGGCATCGCGGGCAGTGGCCACCACCTGCCGCCCGTCCCGAAGGGTTTCCAGCGCGCGCGTGGCGTACGGCAAAAATAGGTGGCCGGTGTCGGTAAGTACTACCCCGTTCCCCCGGCGGTGAAACAGCCGCGTCCCCAGTTCCGTTTCAAGAAGACGAATTCGGTTGCTGAGAGACGGCTGCGACAGGAACAACACCTTGGCCGCCCGGCGGAAACTCCCCCGTCGATCGGCCTCAATAAACGCTTCTACCTGTGCAAACTCCAATTCGGCACTCCGTGTTCAAGTCTGGCCACTCAAGCGATAGGCTCTGCCTATCGCTGGCCCGCCCAAGTATAGTCCAGGGCCGCGATCCATTCGGCTCATCTCCGTCACTCCGACGCGCCCGTCCCCGTGTATCATTTCGGCATGAAGCCGGGTAAGCAGCCGTGAGTGTCGAAATTGCCAAAGGGGTGGGCGCAATAATCGTCGCCGCCGGATCCTCATCCAGAATGCCTGGCGTGGACAAGATATTTGCACCGCTCGCCGGTCACCCACTCATCTGGCACGCTCTCGATGCCCTGGTGCGCTGTGCGTCGGTGGGCCACGTGGCGTTGGTACTCAGCCCGGCAAACCTCGACCAAGCAACCGAACTGGTCCATGCCCAAGGTTGGACTGAAGTGACTGTGGTACCCGGCGGTAAGCGTCGGCAGGACTCTGTCGGGGCCGGGCTGGCCGCACTGCCAGCAACCAGGTGGACCATCGTCCACGACGGCGCTCGACCCCTCGTGGCCGTAAGTACCTTCGAAGCGGGTCTAAACGAAGCCCGGCTCACCGGTGCCGCAATCGCGGCGGTGCCCGTGAAGGACACCATCAAGGTGATAGACGACGACAGCACCGTCGCTTCGACCCCCGACCGCAGCACCCTCTGGGTCGTGCATACGCCCCAGGTCTTCGCCACCGAACTGCTGGTGCGCGCGCACGGCCGCATAGCGCACGACGTCACCGACGACGCTTCCATGGTGGAACTTGTAGGCGGTAGCGTACGAGTGTTCATGGACTCATATGCGAACATCAAAGTCACCACGCCAGAGGACCTGGTCATCGCCGAAGCGTTGATGGCCAGCCGGTCTTCCAGCCGGCCAGACGACACCCAGATGACGACAGGAGCCAGCACATGACCTACCGGACCGGCCTCGGGACCGACGTGCACCCCCTGGTCGCTGGCCGATCCCTCGTGCTGGGGGGCTACAGCGTCCCGTTCGAAATGGGGCTGGACGGCCACAGCGACGGGGACGTGCTGGTACACGCCGTAATCGACGCCCTGCTCGGGGCCGCCGCACTCGGAGACATAGGCGCTCACTTTCCGTCCTCCGACCCCGGGAACGCCCGTATCTCCAGCATCGTGCTACTGAAGCGTACAGTCGAAAAGGTGCGGGATGCCGGATGGAGGGCCACGTTTGTCGATGCTACAATCGTCGCCCAACGCCCGACTCTGGCACCCCATATTGGACGCATAAGAGCCGGTCTTGTGGCCGGTCTGTCGCTGGACGAGACGCAGGTCAACGTTAAGGCGACGACGACCGACGGTCTCGGGTTCACGGGCCGGGGCGAAGGGATCGCCGCTCTTGCCGTGGCGACTCTTGAGAGCGCCGGGGCCTAAGGCCGAACTGGGGCGCAAACTTACCAAGTTTTTAGCGAGTATCCACTTACATGAAGCTGTACAACACGCTCTCGGGACAGTCCGAGGACCTCAACCCGACCGGCGACACCGTAACAATGTACGTATGCGGCATAACGCCCTATTCCACCGCGCACGTCGGTCACGCCATGCGCGCGGTCGTCTTTGACGTATTGCGACGCTACATCCAGCACACGGGCCTGTCGGTCCGGCACGTGGAAAACTTCACCGACATCGACGACAAAATGATCGACGGGGCGGCCAAGGCCGGTATTCCAGTAAGTGAACTGGCCGAGTCCAACATAGTGACCTATCTGTCGGAGATGGACCACCTGAACATTCTCCGCGCCGACGAGTACCCCAGGGCGACGTCAGAGATCGACAAGATCGTCGAGATGATCGCCGGTCTCGTGGAAAAGGACTACGCCTACGCCTCCGGAGGGGATGTCTACTTCCGCGTCAGGGCGGACGAGGACTACGGCAAGCTCAGCCACCGCGATATCGACAAGCTGCTCTCAGGAGCGCGAGTGGCGGTGAATGAAGAGAAGGAAGACGCCCTGGACTTTGCGCTGTGGAAGTCGCAAAAACCGGGTGAACCGGCCTGGGAAAGCCCCTGGGGACCGGGTCGGCCGGGCTGGCACATCGAGTGCAGCGCAATGGCCCTGGAGTACCTTGGGGAGACCATCGACATACACGGTGGAGGGCAGGACCTCGTCTTCCCCCACCACGAAAACGAACTCGCCCAGTCCGAGTCCTTCACGGGGAAAGTGCCGTTCGCAGGCCACTGGGTCCACAACGGCCTGGTGAGGCTGGGCGAAGACAAGATGAGCAAGTCCCTCGGCAACATGGTCACCATAGGCCAGGCGCTGGAGACCCACTCCTGCGATGCGCTGAGGCTGTTCTTCCTCAGTTCGCACTATCGCGCCCCGCTGACATACACCGAAGAGAACGTGGCCGCGCAAGAGCGCGCCGCAGAGCGGCTACGAAGCGCGGCCACCGTGCCGGAGCTGGGCGATGGAGACGCTCTAGATGCCACAACACACAAGGCCCGGTTCCATGCAGCAATGGAAGACGACCTGAATACGCCCCAGGCCCTGGCGGCGATATTCGACCTGGTGCGAGACATCCACCGGTCTCGGGACGAGGGTCGCCGCGTGGCCGATGCCCAGCGAACCTTGCTCGACCTCACTGGCGTGCTCGGGTTGACGCTGGAGAAGCGATCTGCCGACGGGGACGCCGGGCCGTTCATAGACCTGCTCATAGACATTCGACGTCTTTTGCGCTCGGCCAAGCAGTTCGATATCGCCGACGGCATCCGCGACCGGCTCGTCGACCTGGACGTGCAACTGGAGGACACCCCAGACGGTACCGTCTGGAAGCGCAAGTGAAATCGCCGTTAACCGAGTTCTCACTTGCTGGCAAATCAGTCGTTGTCACCGGGGCCGGTAAAGGCATTGGTCGGGCCATCGCCCTGGTACTGGCAGAGGCCGGAGCCGACGTCGCCATCGCCGCCCGCACCGAATCTGACCTGGACGAGGTTGCAGGCCAGATACGCGGCCTGGGCCGCCGTTCCCTGGTAGTGCCGACCGACGTCTCAAGCTCGTCCGAGGTAGATCGCATGGTGCAATCGGTCCTGGACGAATTCGGACAGATCGATGTTCTAGTCAACAATGCCGGGTTCAACCTGCGCTTGCCCCTTGTGCCGCCCCCCGGTGGGTTGCCCGAAGGGCTGCGCATGTCTCGCACGCCAGATCACCCCATTACAGACACGGAATGGGACGGGCTGATGGCCACCAACGTCAACGGCGTTATGTACGGCTGCCGGGCGGTGGCCCCGCACATGCTCGAACGGGGCAGCGGCAAGATAATCAACGTCTCGTCGGTGCAGGGAAAGCGGGCGATGCCCAACACCATCGCCTACAGCGTGTCCAAGGCGGCCGTAAACATGTTGACTCGCGTCCTGGCGCTGGAGTGGGCCTCCCACGGCGTGCAGGTGAACGCGATCTGCCCGGGCGCCTACGAAACCGAGATGTCGGGCGACCAGTGGCAGGTCCCGGAAAAGGCGGAAAGAGCCGCCGCAACCATTCCGATGGGCCGACCGGGCAACCTGAGGGAGTTGGGCTCTCTGGCCGTTTATCTCGCCAGCGCTGCGTCTGACTACATGACGGGCCAGGCCGTCTACATTGACGGCGGCATAAGCGCACTCTAAGTCGCTTTAGTCGCTGGCCTCTGGAGCCAGTCTTTAGCTGGCCAGGCTGACCCTAACCGTCTCGCCAACCGCCACGCCCAGTTCGGCAGCGGCGCTGCCGTCCCTGAGCGCTATTTCGAGGAAACCGAAGCTCCCCACCAGGGCCATCAGCCCGTCGGTGTCTGCGAATGTGCGCACCGGGCCCTCTATTTTTCGGCCGCCGACTTCCACCACCGCGTCGCCCTGACCGATCGTCTCTCCAGCGATATTGGTAATCAGATTGCCGAACGAGTCCACATAGACGACCGTTCCCTTTGTCGAATTGAAGGACACTTCTGGGGGCGACTCCAGGATCGCCACGAGCACGTCGGTCTCCGCGCCGAGATTGGCGGGCTTTACGCCGCTGGCCAGGTGGGCAGCAACAGGGGCGAACACGTCCCTGCCGTGGAAGGTGTTCGATACCGTGCTTCGCCAGTACTTCGGCTCTTGCAGTACGTAGGCCCGACAGCCCGGAGGCACCGGTAAAAAGCCGGGGTCCTGGGTACTCAAATCCACCCAAGCTTGCGCCAGGAGATCCGCGAGCACTCTTGTTAGCAGGCCGTTGTCCGGGGCGACAAACAGGCCGCGGGGCGTAACCAGCGCGACCGCTCGCCTGCCGGTTCCAACGCCAGGGTCGACCACACAGACGTGCACCGTATCGTCAGGGTAACTGCCATACGCTTGGGCGATAACAAAGGCTCCATGAGCCACGTCCTGGGCGGGTACCTGATGGGTAACATCCACAATCGCCGCGTCACGGCAAATGCTCAGAATCACGCCTTTGACCGTAGCGACATAGGCGTCGCGCAGACCAAAATCGGAGGTCAGAGTGATGATCGAAGGGTTGGCAGGCATCCGGTGTACTGCGCCGTTACCGGGCCTCGCGACCTCGCGATCGGGCCCGGGTTCCTAGAAGTAGCGGACGCTTACCAGGGACATGACTATGAAGACTCCGACCAGGCCGATGGTGAACTGAAAAAGTGTCTTTTCTATACCTCGACGAGTGCGGAACGACCCCTCGGCGGAACCGAACAGACCTCCACCCTGGCCGCGGACCTGGACAATTATGACGACCACAAGAGTGACGGCCACAACCAACTGGATTACGTTTATTAAACTATTGCCCAAGTAATTCTCTCTTGTACCCTTTTGTTCTGGGGTTCCCTCGGGGTTTCGGCAGGGTTTCGGAGTGCCCTTTGGCTACCCTGCCAGCAAGCCTTCGGAACCCTGACGCTGTTGCTGGGTCCGAAGCCTACGATTCCCATGATACAGGGACATGACCGCTCTAGCGAGACCCTCGGAGCTGTGCCTGACCGGATGCTCGGGGTCGGCGATCTCAGCGTGCAGGACCGTTGCATAAGGCACGGAGCGTCCGTCGTCCACCACGATCGTCTCTCCGTAGTCGGTGCCCGGATCTGCCGCGTGTGAGTTTGCGATTACAAAGTCGGTGATCTTCTCGTGCGTATGCCGCTGGAGTGCGTCTACATGATCGGCGACCGAGAAATTGTCCGTTTCTCCTTCTTGGGTCGCCACATTGCATACGTACACCTTGGTCGCCTGCGACTCCTCAAGTGCCTTGGTGATGCCCGGAACCATCAGGTTGGGTAGGATGCTCGTGAACAGGCTGCCCGGCCCCATAACCACTATGTCGGCGTCCAGTATCGCCTCGACCGCCTTCGGGTGAGCCGACGGGCGTCGGGGTTCCAAAAATAGCTCTTCAATGCCCGCGCCAGACAGGGGAATGTTCGATTCACCCGTGACTATCCGCCCGTCGATAAGCCTGGCCGAGAGGCGGACGTTCGCGACA
>Ga0114996_10004772_pt1 | contig 16110 bp, 13 predicted proteins | sample ArcticOcean_MG_C_4_FD_87039 | JGI IMG/M metagenome (GOLD analysis project Ga0114996, IMG submission 87039) | Marine microbial communities from western Arctic Ocean - ArcticOcean_MG_CB4_134 | ecosystem: Environmental > Aquatic > Marine > Oceanic | place: Arctic Ocean: Canada Basin | collected...
AGACTACCTGTTTCCCTGCTACCCCTCCTGCTCCCCGGAGTCACCATGAAGATCTACATCATGTACGAAGTCGCCGGCGCAATGGGCCACGTCTCCCCCGGTCCCGACGACAACCCTGAAACCATGGCCGCCGTCACCCGCGAGGTCAACGCCGCCATCGAAGGCGCGGCCGAGGCCGGGGCCACCGAATTCGTCGTCAACACCGGCTGCCCCTTCAGCCACGTCATCCTGGAAGACCTCGACCCGCGAGCCGAACTCATCCGGGGCGGATGGAAACCCAGCCAGACCATGGAAGGCCTAGACGACACCTTTGACGCCAAGCTCATCCTCAGCATGCACGCCAAAGTCGGTACACCGAAAGCGGTCTTCGCGCACTCCTGGTCCTTTGCCATCAGCGACTTCCGCGTCAACGGCGACTCCATCGGCGAACTGGGCATGGCCGTCTACTTCGCCGCTGCCTGCGGCGTTCCCACCCTCATGGTTTCGGGCGACACCGCCACCTGTGCGGAGGCTGAGGAACTGATCCCCGGCATCGAAACCGCAGCCACCAAGGACAGCATCGGCTGGATCGCCGCCCGCTGCCCCCACCCCTCCGTCGTCCTCGATCGGATCCGGTCCGCCGCCCGTCGAGCCATCGAACGCAAGGACGAATTCAAACCGCTCAAGCTGGACACGCCCGTCACCATCGATATCGACATGATCAGCCCGAACGCTCCGTCGTGGTGGGAGTGGATTCCCACGGTCGAGCGCACCGGCCCCTGCAGTGTCAGCTACCAGGCACCCGACTACGTCGCCGCCCACCGCCTCTTCCTCATCCTCAGCAAAGTCGAATGCGCCTGGAACGAGGAATCGGGGCTCTGGTACTAGCGGTGAGAAGAGAAATGAAAGAAGAGTAGCCGAAGCATTCGTCGATACGTTTATTCGTCGATTCGCTTGTTTGCCTTCTGCTCTTTTTTTGCCCTTTCCCTTTTGCCAGAGGTTCTCATGACCTGGACCCACATCATCAACGCCCGCGTCTACGCCCCAAAGGACCTCGGTGTCACATCCGTCCTCTGTTTCGGCGACCGTATCATCGGCGTCGGCAGCGACCCGCCATCTGGCGCCAACGTCGAAACCGTCGACGCTGCGGAGCGCCTCCTGCTCCCGGGTCTCATCGACCCGCATATCCACGTCATGGGGTCAGGCGGTGGCGGGGACCCCCTCGAACGCTCCACCGACATGCCGCTGTCCCGTATCACCGCCGCCGGCGTCACCACCATCGTCTCCCCACTGGGAACCGACAGCCTCAGCCGAACCATCCCCGCCCTTCTCACACGCGCCCGCGCCCTTACCGCCGAAGGCATCACCGCCTACGCCTATACTGGAGGCTGGTGCACGCCGGTGCCCACGCTCACCGGCGACGCCCAGACCGACCTCGCCTTCATCGACAACGTCCTCGGCATCAAGATCGCTATCGCCGAAAAGACCGCCCCACCCCTTACCGATTTCCAGCTTGCCCATCTTGCGCACGCCGCCGTTATCGGAGGTGGCATTGCCGGTAAGCGTTCGGTTCTACACGCCCACATCGGCGACAGAGAAGAGGGCCTTCAGCCGCTCTGGGATACGGCCCGTGACACCGGCCTCCCAATGGATCGGTTCGTCGCCACGCACGTCAACCGCAACTCCGGCCTTTGGGAACAGGCGAAGGCCTTTGCTGCAGCGGGTGGGAGCGTCGATATCACCACGCAGGTAACCCCCGGCTACGGCTATCCGAACGCCCTCGACCCCGCACGCTGCGCGGCCGAACTCGCTGAGGCAGGTCTCATCGATCAGCTCACCCTCTCCACCGACGCCGGGGCCATCTATCCCATCGGCGGGAAGGACATCCGCTACATGGCCGACCCTCGGACACTTCTCCAGGCTGCCGTTAGCGCCGTCGGTTTCGGCCTCACCTGGGAGCAGGCCGCCTGCATCACCTCCACGCACGCGGCCGACCTCCTCGGACTTATCGGCAAGGGTCGCATCTGCTCCGGCGCCGATGCCGACCTCGTCCTCATAACCGAAGCGGGCGCCGTCGATCATGTGTGGGCGAAGGGTGTCTCAATGGTCCAGGACGGAAAACCCATCGTCTTCTCAAACCTCGAGAAACCGCAACCATGAAGCGTCACCGCATGCGCGTCACAGCAATCACAATCAGCCTCGTCGCCACAACATCTCTCATCCTCTCCGCGATCGCCTCCGACTTCGACGGGAACGGACGGGTCGATTTCAACGACTTCCTCCTTTTCGCTGCCGAGTACACCAGGGCCGACAGCGACCCCGGCTTCGACGACCGGTTCGACCTGGACGGCAGCCGTCGGATCGACTTCGGCGACTTTCTCATCTTCGCACAAGCGTTCGGTCAGAGCGATCCCGTGGCCAATTCCCTTGCAGACCAGCAAAAGGACGTCCGTACGCGAGCGGAGGTCGACTCCATCGGCCGCCGTGTTCTGGATGAGTACGGCGACTCAGTGCTCGCTGTCGCCGGCATCCTCGACGTCACCAAACCGCCCTACAACGCCGACAACACCGGATCAGAAGACGTCACCGCCATCCTTCAGCACGCCCTCCTCGACGCCCGCGACGCCCGCCTTGTCTGCTACCTCCCGGAAGGCACCTACCGCGTTTCCGACACCCTCGAAGGCATCCAGGGCCATATCAATTCCCAGGGCGATCCGTACAACGAGTTTCGTCTCCGCAACGACGACTACCCCTGCGTCATCCGGGGCAGTCGCACAGGGACAACTACGCTCGTCCTGGCCGCCGGCTCACCCGGGTTTAATGACCAGGAGTCGCCCAAGCCGGTCATTTTCCTGAGCTCCAGGCGCTGGGTTGAGCCGCACGATCTCCAGCCGAATGTCTCCTTCGATCAGATGGTCATCGACCTCTCATTCGACCTGGGCGGAAATGCAGGAGCCTTCGCCGTAGACCTTCAGTCGGCGCAGGGCTCCGTCATCGAGAACGTCCACGTCGAAGCTACTGGCGCCTTCTCCGGATTCCGAGGTCTTCCAGGGTCCGGGGGCAGCATGGCCAATCTCTTCGTCACTGGCGGCCGATACGGGTTCTACGTCAAAGGAATCGGAACACTTGCGTCGTTCAGTGGCGCACAGCCGTCCCCCGTCATCGCCTCCGTCACCCTTACCGGTCAGACCGAACGCGCCGTCCACTACGAAGGTCGAGGCCCGCTCACCATCGTTGGCGGCCGCATCAGCGGTGCCGGACTGCGCGCTGAGCATGGCGACTGGGCCCCCTGGAACAGTGGCCTGAACCTCGTCGATACGCACATCACGGTACAGGGCGGAGCGGCCGTCACCGCCAACCGCCCGGTCGTCATGTCCAACGTCTACATCGAAGGGTCCGACACCCTGGCAGCCATCGACGACGGCAGCGTCATCCTATCCGAAGACGCATCGGGAGGCCACGTCATCACCGCGGCGCTCACCCCCGGCGACAGCTACCCCATCTGGCTCGACGGCATCCCATCCACCGACCCGTACAGCAGCATCGAGCCGATCACTGAGCCGCCTCCCTCCGATCTCCAGTCCCGTCACCTCTGGCCGTCGGAAATGCCCTGGTACGGTGAATCTGGCGTCATCTCGGTAAAGGACGAAGCCTTCGGCGCCATCGGCGACGGTGTCACGGACGACACCCAGGCGCTCCAGACCGCCATCGACGCAGGAGGCGACGTCTTCATCCCAAAAGGCGTCTACAAGATCTCGAGCCCTCTTATCCTGGGCTCGAACGTCAACCTTTTCGGCGTCGGCAACTCCTACAGCGTCCTCTCCCCCATCACCGATGCACCTGCGTTTGCCGACCCCTCCAACCCGAGCCCTCTCATCGACACCGCCGACGACGCGGCCGGCACATCGACTCTAAGCTTCCTCAAGCTCCACAGCTTCGCCCCCGGGGCCTCCGCGCTTCGGTGGCGTCTGGGGCGCAGTTCCGTCGTCCGCAGCGTCAAGTTCAAGCGCTGGCCTCCAATCGTAGGCGGTGATTCCGAACATCCTGACGTAACTATCACCGGAAGTGGGGGAGGACGCTGGTACACCCTCTACGCGGGTTCCACTTTCGATCAGGCGCCAGGCTATCGCCACTTTCTAGTGCAGGGTACACGCGAGCCTCTCTCCTTCTACATGTACAATCCAGAACATGGAGTCGGCGACTACCAGAGCGAATTCGACGACGTCCAGAACGTCAGCATCTACGGCATGAAGGCCGAAACCATCGGTGCCGGCGGCCAGGGCGCGAAGATCGCCCTCTACGTCCACGACTCACAGAACGTCCGCATCTTCGGTTACGCCGGAAACGCCTCCGCCGACACCGGATCGTCGCTCCTCCGGTTCAGCTTCTGCTCCGACTTCCTGCTGGCCAACGTCGCTCCGCAGCACGTCAGCTTCGGCCAGCCACCCGACACCTGGTTCTCCCTCGTCGACGACCGGCCAACCGGCGCCCCCGTCAGCACGCCCGCAACGGAATGGTTCGCCCTCTACCGCCGCGGCAACCCATAGTCCGCGCCCTCGCGTCGTCTCCGCGAGTCAACTCCTGCCGCCCTGGTTGTCATTGCAGGTAGCTCCCGGCGCCGTGGCGGTAGCTACCCAGCCATTCATTTTATACTTTGTACTGTTCAATTTGTACTTTGTACTGCCTGACCTGTCGTATCTGTAGTGCCTGACCTGCCCTGACCACCATCCGCCTTCATTCACAGGGACTCCATCCATCATATGAAATACCAAATTGCCGTCCTCCCCGGCGACGGCGTCGGCCCCGAAGTCGTCGCCGAATCCGTAAAGGTTCTCCAGGCCCTCTCAACGGCCTTCCCCTCACTCAAACTCTCCTTTCAGGAGCATCCGGCCGGCGCCAACTGTTATCTCCAGCAGGGCACCGACCTTCCCGACGCCACATTGGAAGCCTGTCGAGAGGCCGACGCCGTCCTCTTCGGGTCCGCCGGGGACCCCAACGTCCGTTTCAAAGACGGCACCGAGATCGCGCCCCAACTCACCCTCCGCTTCCTCCTCGACCTCTACGCGGGCATTCGCCCCATCCGCACCTTCCCGGGCGTACCGGCGCTGCTGGCCGGAAACCCTCCAATCGACTATGTCATCATCCGCGAGAACACCGAGGGTCTTTACGCGTCCAGGGGAGCAGGCGTCCGCGTCGGAAACGAAACCGCCGTAGACAACATGGTCATCACCCGTCACGGGACCGAACGAATCGCCCGATATGCCTTCGAACTGGCCGCAACGCGAAACGGCGCCCCCCGGGATGGGAAGCGCCGCGTCACCTGCGTCGACAAATCGAATGTCCTGAAGAGCCAGGCCTTCTTCCGCGAGATCTTCAACGAAGTCGGCGAAGACTTTGCTGATATCGAACGCGACTACGCCTACGTCGACGCCTATACCGTGTACCAGGTGCGGAAACCCGACTTCTACGACGTCGTCGTCGCCGAGAACATGTTCGGCGACATCATCTCCGACCTCGCCGCCGCCACCATCGGAGGCATGGGTCTGGCGCCTTCAGGCGACGTCGGCGACAAACATGGCATCTTCCAACCGTCACACGGAACGGCCCCGGACATCGCTGGCCAGGGCATCGCCAATCCCATCGGACAGATCCTGTCCGCAGGCATGATGCTCCGTTGGCTGGGTCAGCGAAATGGCGACACCGACGCCTTGTCGGCTGCAGATGTCGTCGACGCTGCTGTTGCCGACGTACTATTGGATACCGCTCACCACACGCCCGACCTGGGGGGCAGCGCCAGAACACCTGAGGTCGGAGATGCCATCGTGGACTCAATCAGTAAGGCCAGAATACACACATAGAGGGTAAAGATGCCGGTCCTGAAAAAGTCCAGGGTTAGATCATTGGCAGGGGCAGTGTTGGGGTTTGCCCTATTGAGTTCCATGGGCGCTGCACGCCAACCCATGCAGACGCCTTCACGTCAACCACAGGCGCCGAGGGATGCTAAAAGTCTATATCCCACACTGGATATCCACTTCACAGTGATCACCAATGAGCTGCCACGCAACACCGTCCATTACTACAACCCTGAAGTCTTGAAGCATTTCGTTGATCTGCTCAACCAGAAATTTATCTCCCAGGCGAGAACGAGGATGGTCAACTTCAGGTTTAAGTCCATGACCACCTACGATGAGGCCAGGGCACAGCAGAAATCCAAAGCTTGCATCGATCTGGTTCGATCGGGCCAAAAGGTCCGGAATATCTTCGCAATCGACTTCTCAGATGTCTTTAATCGTTGCCGCAACAGCGCTGACAGTTCTCCAGTCCTGGATCCAGAAGCCATCAATGTCTACATCTACGACGGTTGGTCTGCGGAAACCGACAAATCTGCTTTCAGAGATGTCACTTCTACTGGGAACTTTAACAATGGTCATCCCGTGGTCCGCATCGATTACCGTCGAGTCTATGACCAAGGTGAGTGGAACCGATGGGCCGTCTTCCAGCATGAAATGGGACATGCCTTCAACCTCAAACACGTCTGCAACGACGAACCCAACGGTACAGCCTCCACGCCAACGAACATCATGAGCTCCGCAAACAGCTGGCCCGCAACCGTGGAAGCTCAGTGCGATACGGCAAATGCCTATACGGGCGACCGAAGTATCGGATTTGATAACAACCAGGTAAATGTGATCCGGAACAGCCTGCAGGTGATGCAGACGAAGCTCACCCCGCCGAGACCGAATCGATCTGCTCCCAAAGGACGGCGTGGTCGGCTATAGCATGACGACCAGCAAACGAAAGCCCTGGCAACTCCATCCTCGAATACGTTGAGGAGAACGCACATGACAAGCAAGTCCAAGAAGGATCATATTGATAGAGCCGTCCGCGCCGAAGCGAAGGCCTCCAACGAGGTCTCGCTGAAAATCCACGGCTACGCCGAGCCGGCCTTCAAAGAAGTGAAATCGTCAAAGGCGCTGGCCGACTACCTGGAGAGCCGCGGGTTCCGGATCGAGTTCCCGTTCAAGAAAATACCCACGGCGTTCCGCGCCATCTGGGGCAAGAGCGGCCCGGCCGTCGGCATGTTGGGCGAGTACGACGCCCTACCTAACTGCGGTCAGAAGGAAGGAACATGGGGCCACGGCTGCGGGCACAACCTCCTTGGCACCGCCCCCGCCGTCGGCGCCATCGCCGCTATGGAAGTCTTGAAGGCGTCCGGCTCCAAGGGCAGGATCATCTACTATGGCTGTCCCGCCGAGGAAACCCTCGCCGGCAAGGTCTACATGGCCCGCGACGGCGCCTTCACCGATCTCGACGCCTGCGTCGCCTGGCATCCCGGCTCCCGGGCGGGCGTCAACAACTTCGGCGGCTCAGCTCTGGACTCCGTCGTCTACGAATTCTTTGGGCGAACCGCTCACGGCGCCAGCGCCCACAACGGCCGCAGCGCTCTGGATGGCGTGATGCTCACCGACGTCTCCGTCAACTACCTGCGGGAGCATGTTCCCGAGAACGTCCGCATCCACTCCGTCATCCGCAACGGCGGCGATGCGCCCAACGTCGTACCCGCCTACGCGAAAATCTGGTACTTCGTCCGAGGCAAGAACCGCTCCCAAGTCGACGAGGTCCGCGAACGACTGACGGCATGCGCAAAAGGCGCCGCCATCGCCACCGGCACCGAAATGAAATGGGAACGCATCACCGCCGTGTACGAGCGGCTCCCCAACAAATCCATGTGCGAAGCCATCCGCACCAATCTCGAACTCTTCGGCCCGCCAAGACCGTCAGCCGACGACAAGAAGAGCGCGAAGAAACTCGGCTACACCGAATTCGACACCAGCATCGACAAGAGCAGCGGTTCGCAGGGACGCGGTTCCAGCGAAGAAGACAACGTCTCCTGGTTCGCCCCGTTTGGCCGATTCAACATGCCTTGCTACGCCAAGGGCACGCCCGGCCATCACCGGGATCTCTCGGCCCAGGTCGCCTTGCCTTACGCACACAAAGCGCTCCTGCAGACAGCCAAGGTTTTCGCCGGAACCGCCGTCGACCTCGTCACGAAACCCGCGATCTTGAAGAAAGCGACTTCCGAGTACCGGGGTAAGACGAAGGGTTTCAAGTACGACCCGCTGATCCCCAAGCGCCAGCCCGTGCCTGTGGACCCACCCTAGGCTACCACCAGGCCCATTTGCAGTTTCGTATTTCGTATTTGATATTGTTTATTGCTCCTGCGCCGGCGCGGTCACGGGCGTCCATTAGTAGTTCCGTATTGGTCATTCCGTATTGGCTATTGCCTGTCTCCATCTATTTCGACTGACGCCTTTGCCCCATCTGCAATTTCGTATTTGATATTGTCTGATCTGTTCGCTGGACGCCCTGTAGCGAGGGGCTAACGCGGGCTCTTGCATCAACCTTTCATTCACACAGAACGCTATCTCCTTCTGTATACTGTATTCTGACTTCTCTAATCTGCTTCTTGGCCTTTTCCTTAGGACGTTTCCTCCATGCCTTACGACTCCTGGACTTCTCTCTCCCTCTCCGACGCCTTGTTCCCTCGCGACGCCGCCCGGTCGATCCTCACCGATCCATCTCTCGACCTTCTTCGCCTCACCGCCGCGGCCGGCGACGTCCGGATGGCCACCTTCGGCCGAAAGGTCAAGGTTCACCAGATCAACAACATCAAGAACGGCCTCTGTCCTGAGGACTGTGGCTACTGCTCCCAGTCCAGCGTCTCCGACGCGCCGATTCGGAAGTACACAACCAAAGACGAGGAATCTATCGTTCAGGAAGCGCGCGAAGCGAAGGCCAATGGCGTCTACCGCTACTGCATGGTCGCCAGCGGACGCGGCCCTACGGACAAGGAAACGGAAACCCTCGCCCGGGTCATCAAGCGTATCACCGACGAAGTCGGCATGCGCACATGCCTGTCTGCCGGTCTCGTCGACCTGCCGAAGGCCCAGATGCTGAAGGACGCCGGCCTCGACCGGCTGAACCACAACCTCAACACCAGCCGCGAGCACACCGAAAGGATCGTAAGTACCCACACCTACCAGGACCGCATCGACACCCTCGGGGCCGCGCAGCAGGCGGGGCTCCAGAGCTGCAGCGGCGTCATCTCCGGAATGGGCGAAACGGACGAGGATCTCCTCGACGTCGCCTACGAACTCCACGAGATGGAGGTCCCATCCATCCCCGTCAACTTCCTCATCCCCATCGAGGGCAACCCGCTCTTCGACTTCGACCAGCTCACCCCCGAGCGCTGCCTCCGCATCCTCTGCATGTATCGCTTCGTAAATCCCAAAGCCGAAATCCGTATGGCCGGAGGCCGCGAGGGCCATCTCCGCGGCCTCCAGACTCTCGCTCTCTATCCCGCCAATTCCCTCTTCGTCGACGGCTACCTCACCACGCGCGGAGACGGCAAGCCGAAAGCCTACCAGATGATTGAAGACGCCGGTTTCGAGGTGGAGGGTCTGCCAGTCGCCGCTCAGCGTCGCCGCCCTTCCGACCTCTACACCATCGACGGCGCTCCCGACATCATGCGACCCGAAACCACGGGTGCCAAGAGCGCCTGACTCGCCTGATCGCTGCCTATCGTAATAGCTCCAGCCCCAGTTTGAAGTTTCGTATTTCTTATTTCGTACTGACCATTGGCCAATCAGCGATCTTGCCTGAAGGGCCGGAATAGCCATCATTAGTCATTTCTTACTTGCTTCCCCATGCGCTACCTCTCCGTCACCGACATCCGCCGGATCCAAGTCGCCCCTCTGGAACTCGGTCCGCTTCCCGACGACGGCATCCTCGTCGAGAACGAGTAGACTGCCGTCAGCGTCGGCACTGAGATCTACGGCTATACGCACGGCAGCGAGCCGGGTGGCCAGCCCCATTTCCCCAGGGCCACCGGTTACTGCAACGTCGGCAGGATCCTCGAAGTAGGTCCGGCTGTTACCGGCGTCCGGCCTGGCGACCGCGTCGCCGGCCAGGGCAATCACGCCTCGCACAGCATCCTCCGCGGGTTCTACCAGAAAGTACCCGAAGACCTCTCGCCCAGGGCTGCCGCCTTCATGGTCATGGCCGCCATAGCGATTCACGGCGTCCGGATCGCCCGTATCGAACTGGGCGAAGTGATTGCGATTACGGGTCTTGGCATCGTCGGCCAGTTGGCCGCCACGCTGGCGAAACTCTCCGGCGGCTGCCCCGTTATTGGCATCGATCTCAACGATTTCCGCATAGACATCGCCCGTAAGCGAGGCATCGACGTCTGCCTGAGTCCAGCGCGTGTCCGCAACCTGCGGGAGGCCGTTCTCGAACACTCGGAAGAAGACGGCGCCAACTGCGTCATTGAAGCCACTGGAATCGCCTCCGTCTACCCGATGGCCTTGCCGCTCGCCTGCATGGGCGGCCGCCTCGTCGCCCTTGGCTCAGCCCGCGGCAGCGTCGAACTCAGCTTTCTGGACGACATTCACCTCCGCGAAGTAACCGTATACGGTGCCCACCAACCCAAAACGCCGAACGACGACCACATCTACCACCGGTTCAGCAAGAACCGCGAACGCGCGCTCGTCATCCGTCTGATGGCCGAGGGAAAACTTCCCATCGAAGACCTCATCACGCACGTCGCGCATCCCGAAGAATGCCAGAACGTCTACGACATGCTTGCCGACAACCCTCACGAATCGCTCGGTGTAATCTTCGACTGGACCTCCTGACCCAGCTCCTCATTCCGACGCCGTGACCGCATCTCACGCCAACAGGCTTCGCCAATACCTCCTGGACGACGCCTGGTCCAAGGCCGTCCTCCATTCGGCACGAAGCGCCGCGGTCCTGAACGGGTGCATCGCCGGAGGCTTCGTCCGTAATCTCGTCTGGGACCGCCTGCACGCGCACACGTCCCTCACTCGACCGAGGGACATCGACGTCGTCTACTTCGATCCGGCCCATCTCGACGCGGAGGCCAACGCCGTAATTGAGGCGCGTCTGAAGGGCCTCCAGCCCGACCTCGTCTGGGAAGCCTCCAACCAGGCTGTCCATCGCTCCGAACATGGTGTCATGCCGCCGGCGTCCCTCGACGCCGCCCTCGCCACCTTCCCGGAAACCGTCACCTCCATTGGCGTCCGCCTCGAGCCCGACGACACGCTCACCATCATCGCCCCTTTCGGCCTGGACGACCTCTTCGGGATAATTGTCCGTCGCAACCCGGCATCTCAAACCCGGAAGCAGTTCCGCGACCGTGTCGTAGGGAAACGCATCCTCGAACTTTGGCCCAAAGCTGCCATCATAGACGAGTAAGCGTTTCGTCCGCAGCTCATTGGTGACAACATTTCCTGTCCGGAGAAGCGTGACAATACTGAGCAACGCAGATGACGCGGCACAGCGGCCGTGGTGTAGCGTTAGCTAGCAACAGCGGTCATTGACCTCCCAAGGGGTGGCGGGCCGTCAGCGGGACTGGCGGATGGGATGGGGATAGGGGGGCTGGGACGAATCGTATTCGTGGCTGGGGGGCGGGTCCCGGTGGGCGTAGGTGGAGGGGAGGAGGTCGAACTGCTCCAAAGTTCATTCTTCCTCAGAGGGTGATGCGGCCACGGCCCGAGCCCCCCGGCGTTTGAGGGGCCCGTTTTCTTTCTCCGGTTTCTTTTGCGGGCTGCAAAAGAAATCGGGCCGCCGGAGGCAGAAAACTTAGGCTTCAAGTCGTACCAAAATCCAGGAAGAGCTATAGCTTCGTGTTCCTTATTTGGTTTGGATTACTGCAGTCTGCCCTTAGGTGTCAACCGTGCCTGACCCTCGCCCCAGAGCCCGCGACCTGAACATCACCATCGGCGCCTTGCCGACCGGCTCATCTAACGCCATCACCGACGTTTCCGGTGTCCGCGTCGGCCACACGACCTGCATCGAAGGCGACAGCATCCGTACCGGCGTCACCGCCATCCTCCCTCATTCTCGAAACCTCTTCATTGAGAAAGTCGTCGCCGCCGTCCATGTTATCAACGGCTACAGCAAATCCTTGGGCCTCTCCCAGATCGTCGAAACCGGCACCATCGAAACACCCATCCTCCTCACATCCACCCTCAACGTCTGGCGCGCCGCCGACGCCCTGGTGACCTGGATGGCTGAGCGAAACGAAGGCCTGATCTCGGTGAACCCGATCGTCGGCGAATGCAACGACGCCCGGCTGAACGACATCCTCTGCCGATCCATCGGGCCGTCCCACGTCCATGAAGCACTGGCAAAGGCGTCCGAAGGAGCCATCGAGGAGGGAAACGTCGGCGCCGGTACCGGCATGACAGGGTTCGGGTGGAAAGGCGGAATCGGGACCTCGTCTCGCGTCACCAACGGCTTTACCGTCGGCATCCTGGTCCTCACCAACACCGGTGATCCCGCCGAGCTCCGTATCGACGGCTTCCCGTTCGGTCGACACGTCGTACCCGGCCCATCGACGACCTCCGACAAAGGCTCCATCATGATCCTTCTCGCCACCGACGCGCCGCTCACCGCCCGGCAGCTGCGGCGACTCACCTCGCGATGTGCCCTCGGCCTCGGACGTATCGGCGGCACCGCCGGACACGGCAGCGGCGACTTCGTCATCGGCTTCACCACCGCCGCCACCGTCACCGCCGACTGGGAGCTCATGATTCCCGAAGGTGGTTTTATCGCTGAGAACAAGCTGTCACCCCTCTTCTCTGCCGCCGTCGACGCCACCGAAGAAGCCATCCTCAACTCCATTCTTAAGGCCGACACTCTCACCGGTCGCGACGGCAACACCCGCCACGGCATCCCCCTTGACCGCGTCAGGGAACTCCTCCAGAGTTAGAAGCGGGCCAAATCGTAAATCGCCGATCTCAGATCGATTAATCTGTAATCGCCTTTGCCTCTCACCAGGAAACTCACTCATGCCCAAACCTCCCAATTTCCTCTTCCTCCATTCCGACGAACACAGCTTCCGGTTCCTCTCCTCTCGCCCGGCCGACCGAGGCGGTGAGCCCTGTCGGACGCCCACGCTTGATGGCCTGGCTGCTCAGGGCACCGCCTTCGACAACGCCTACTGCCAGATGCCCCTCTGCACGCCCAGCCGAATCTCTATGCTCACCGGACGCCACAGCCACCGGTGCGCCGCCTGGAGCAACATGTCCGTTCTCGATCCTGAGCTACCCACCTTCGGGAGCCATCTCCGCAGGGAGGGTTACGCAACTTCGACAATTGGGAAAATGCACATCGGCGGTTCGGCACAGTATGCCGGCTTCGGAGATCGCCCGTACGGCGACTTCGGCGGCCCGTGCAGCCATCAGTGGGATCCCCTTTCCCATCCAGAGGGGGGACGAGGCGGCAGCGAAATCCGTTCTCGCACGGTAGACGCCGGCGTCTCTGAGATTCCGGAAGGACTGCTTCAGGAGAACGTGGTCGCCCGTGAGGCCGTATCGTGGATCCGTGAGCACCGACACGCCAATCCGGAAACGCCCTGGCTCTGCTACACCTCCTTCAGCCGCCCTCACTTTCCCCTCACTGCGCCCAAACGTTTCTTCGACCGCTACTACCCGGAAGGCGTCACACCGCCCCGGGTCGGTCCCACCGGCGACTCCGCCGATCATCCCATGACCGCCGGCGCAGTCAAAGGCTTTCGCACCGAGGAAGTGGGCGATGAGGAAGGTCTGAAAGCCCGCGCCGCGTATTTCGCCGCCGTCGACTTCCTGGACGAAATCCTGGGTGATTTCCTGGCGCTACTCGATCGCGACGGCAGCCTCGATAACACCGTCATCGTTTATACCGCCGACCATGGGGAAATGTGCGGTGAGCACGGACTTTGGTGGAAAAACACCTGGCACGAAGCGTCCTCCCACGTACCGATGATCATCTCCACCCCCGAGCATCGCCGCGGCGATATCGACGCATCTCTCGTCACCGTGCCCGTGAGCCTGGCCGACTGCTTCCCCACCCTCTGTGGCCTTGCCGGCGTCAGCGTCCCCGAAGGCCTGGATGGCGTCGACCTCTCCCCAGCCGTCCGCGGCAGCGCTTGTAAAGCCCTCACCGATCGCCCGGGTGTCATCGCCGAGTCGCTTGCCGGCCGGTGGGGCGAGGGCACTGAGTTCCGGATGCTTCGGTCCGAACGCTACAAGTACATCGCCTTCCGCGGCTGCGACGACCTCGCCTTCGATATGGAATCCGATCCCGACGAACAGGTCAACCTGCTCAAGGATCCCAATCCCGAGATATCTGCCGAGCTCACCCGAATGCGCAAAACCATCCACGACGACTTCAGCTTCGAAACAGCGCCTGCAGAAATGGAACGTCGCAGTACAGAACTCATTGAGCGTTATCCACGTAAGGTCACGCCAAAAACACCCAACCAGATCTGGCTGGGCAACGGCAAACTCGTCGAGGCCGACGCCCCGCTCTACGATCCCACGGTCCTGAGTGAAGACGCCTCATCCGACTTCACCCGCTGATCTCAAACTCCCTCACCATACGAATTGAAAAAGGCCCGGCGATTCCTCGTCGGGCCTTTGCTTTTTCACATCCGTCCACGTTAGTCAGCGGCAACTCTCTTTGCCGCCGTTTGCGAAGGGGGCGGTGGATCAGTCTTCCACACGGGCCTCTACCCGAGGGATCATCATCTCCTTCGTCTGCCCGATCTCCTTGTAGTATCGCGCATAGAGATCCACCCGGCGCTGACGCCCAATTGTACGTCGGTGGTCATCGGTCGTGCACCAACTCGTCCACCGCTCCTCATCCAGGCCGAGGGTCGCACACACGTGCCCCTCCCGCAGTCCCGTATCAGCCAGCACGAAACCGTTGTAATCCACAATGGTTCCCCGGCTCAGCCGTGCGTTCCAGGACTGTCTCGTCCCCTGGATGAAACTCGAAGTTGCCAGGTAGACGGATGCGTCGTGTGCGCGCACCCGGAGCATATCGTAGCGCAGTTCTTCTGTGGGGCCCGCCGCCTGTGTCGGGTTGAGGAGCACGTCCACGCCCTGGAGGGCATAGATCTGGGCAACCTCCGGGAAATGCATATCCTGGCAGACCAACACCCCGTAGCGCACCCCCTCGACCTCCACGGGGTGAATCTCCTCGCCAGGCGTAATCCCCTTGATTTCGAACTCGTTCTGAGTCAGCTGCACTTTCCGGTACCGGCCCGCAATCTCGCCATCCCGTCCGATAAAGGTTGCCTGATTATGGAGCCGGTCGTCTTCGCGGATCGTACGGTTTGCTACCACGATCACCTGCCGCGACCGCGCTGTCTCCTGCAGACGCTGGGCGATCGGCCCGTTTTCGGGCTCAGCCATGTCCAGCTGCGCCGTCCGATAGGCTTCCAGATCGCGAGCCGATGGCACGTCTCTCGACTCGACGGTCTGCAGCAGGTCGAATCCTTCCGGTAGCAGCACCAGATCGGCCCCGTCGTCGGCAGCACCCTCGATGTACCGGATCGCCTGGTCGACGCGATCGGCCCGGCCGACGAACGCCGTACCCAACTGGAACGACAGCGCCGCAAGGCGAACGCTCCGTGCCATTATGCCTCCTGATGTCTGGTCCGTCCACAGACGTCCATTCGAACGCCTTCAGGATATGCCCTTCTGTGCGATTCTGTGGATTCCTCGCCTTGCTCCGCGGTCGCACCTCCTACATCACCGCCGTGATCTCAATCTCCACCTGCGCCCCCGCCGGCAGCGCTGACACCGCCACACACGTCCTCCCGGGCGGGTCCTTCTTGAAGTACTCCGCGTAGACGCCATTCATTTCCTGAAAATCATTGATGTCGGTCAAATACACCACCGACCTCACCGCATCATCCATCGACGCGCCCGCCGCCTCCAGGATCGCCTTCACATTCTCCAGTGTCTGCCGCGTCTCCGCCGCAATTCCACCCTCCACGATCTTCCCCGTCTTCGGATCGATCCCCTTCTCCCCCGCCACGAATACCGCCGGCCCGACCTTGATCCCCTGCGAGTACGGCCCCACCGGCAGCGCCGCCTTATCTGTCGTAATCACCTGCTTGCTCATTTCCGTCCCTCCCCAACAATTGGATTCGCAGTTCCCCAAACCCCAGTCCCCAGTCCCAGACCCCAGTCCCTGACCCCCCCCTTTGTCCTGACGCTCCTACCATCGATCTCACACAATGAAAATGACAATCAGAGCCATCGAACCGGGGGTGTC
>Ga0114996_10004774_pt1 | contig 16105 bp, 12 predicted proteins | sample ArcticOcean_MG_C_4_FD_87039 | JGI IMG/M metagenome (GOLD analysis project Ga0114996, IMG submission 87039) | Marine microbial communities from western Arctic Ocean - ArcticOcean_MG_CB4_134 | ecosystem: Environmental > Aquatic > Marine > Oceanic | place: Arctic Ocean: Canada Basin | collected...
ATTCCTTCCAGCATTTTCGACTTCCTGATAGAATCATTGTTTTGAGAGCATCTCTAAAAATTGCTTTTGGACATATGTTCTACAGCAGTCCCGAAACTGGGAAAAGGCTTTGACAAATTATTCCAAAGCCGTGGAACTTGATACCAAAAATCCTGACATTTACAATAATATAGGGGTGATCTACAAAGAACTGCGCCAATACGACCGCGCTATTGAAGAGTTCCTGAGGGCTATCTATTTAAATCCTAATTATGCAAAGCCTTATAACAACATTGGCGTGGTATACTACGCGAAAAAAGATTTCCCCGGAGCGATTCGAAATTACCAAAAAGCGATCTCAATTGATCCTAAGAACCTGGAGGCGTTGAACAACCTGGCGGTGGCCTATAAACGCATAGACCAGTTGGAAAAGGCCAAATCCATTCTGAATCAGGCTCTCAAAATTAACCTGGCTCATGCGGGTACCCATTATAATCTGGCTGTATTATACGAAAAGGAAGGAAACTTAAAATCCGCGATTCATTTTTACCAACGTTTTACCGACTTGGGCTCAACCAGTCATCCGGCATTGGCCGCTAAAGTCCAAAAACACATTGAGACCATGAAATAGGTGAAAAGCGGGTCGCAGGAATCCACCCATGTTCAAAAAAGCATTCAAAAAAAATCTGATCGCCGGGTTATTGGTGACCATTCCGGCAGGCCTAACCTATATGATCCTGTCTTTCGTCATCACCCGCGTGGACAGAGCCATGGCGCCTGCGATCAAAGGAATCTTTGGGCCTCAAGGCCTGGATTTAATGGAAGAGTGGTATGTCCCGGGCATGGGATTTCTCTTACTTGGCCTCTTTATTATTGGAGTGGGACTGTTTGGAACAAACTTTATCGGAAAAAAAATTGTGGCTTTGGGGGAAAAATTTCTCCACAAAATCCCGGTGGTTCGGGTTATTTACACGAGCATCAAAAAAGTTGTGGATACCATCTCCTTGGCCGAAACTGCCAGTTTCCAAAAAATGGTACTTATCACCTACCCCCGCGAGCCATTAAAAACGCTGGGGATCGTATGCTGTAACACACCGGAAAATATCAATGACGCGTCAGGTGAAAAAATGCTGAATGTATTTGTCCCCACATCACCCAACCCGACTACAGGTTTCCTTTTCATGGTCCCGGAAAAGGATGCCATTGCCATGGAAATGTCAGTGGAAGAAGGATTGAAAATGATCATATCCTTTGGAATGACTAATCCGGAGCCTCATGACACCACCAAAAGTTTGAAGAGTTGAATGGAAGTTCGCCTGCCACAAGTTGCTAGTTGCCAGGGGAGTTGGTCTTCTCCGAGGGTTTATCTCTCTTACCAGCCAGATTTTCACTAATTCGTTTGGCGACTTTAACATCCAGATTACTTAAAACCTGCCCCGCGATTTTACTTTTCATTCCAGAAATAATTTGCAATGCGAGACCTTCATCAATAGCTTCAACCAAATTAGCAGCCTCTTCCGGCTTCATACTGGAATAAACTTTGATCAAAGCCTCCACATTTTTCTTGGTCCTTTCGTCTTGAATTCCCATCTGCTCTTTTGATTCGGAAATGCTTTTCTCAATTTTATCCAGGTCTTTTCGGACTTTGGCTTCCAACGCCTCAAGCCGAGTTTGCTTGATGCGTAATTCCTCTTCCCGTTTTTTTAGTTCCCGATTCTTATTTTCTATGGTTTCTATCATTCTAAACGTCTCGGGGCTGACCGCAGGCATCTGGCCTGGCAAGCGGATTTTTTCTTTTTCTTTTTCCTTTTCCTTCTCTTCTTCTAATTTAGAAAATATTTTCTCTCCCTTTTGCTCCTCCTCCCGGGCCTTCTCAGTCTCTTCATCGAGCTGTTTCACCTGGGCATAAGCCATGCCAGGCGCCAGGTTTCCGACAAGGTCTTTCTCGGACCCTCCGGCCAGAAGGATAGCTACAGCGATCATTAAAACAAAAATTATTTTAAATTTCATGATGTGCCCCTTATAAATTGCTTCCCCAGAGATTGGAAGCCATCTCATCCAGAATAGCCGTTTCCTTCCTTTCCCTGATTTTTCGCTCTTTCAATATATCCCGTTCTTTCAGAATTTCCAGGGTTCTACGTTTGCGCATGGCCTCAACCATTTCTTCTCGCTTAGCCTCAAGCCTGGTGCTGATTTCTGATATTATTTTATCCTGCCTCTCCCCCTGAGCCCGGGTTCCCTGAAAAAAATTGTCATACAGGATCATTGTTTCAACGCCGACATTCGATCTTTTCCTCTGGTTCAATTCATTCCTGCTTTTCTCAGTGGCATCCTGCACAAACTGTTTTCGATCCTGTTGCTGTTGATAAAGGGAGTTGATCCGCCCCATATCCTTCTGCAAGAGGTTTTCCTTATTCTTATTCAAACGAAGTATGATGTCGAATCGGAAACTCAAGTTTCATCCTCCAGAACATTTTTCAATTCATTCATACTGGTTCGCCAGTCAATTCCCTCAAAAATTCCCTGCTTGAGGTAGGGCATCATGAGGTCGTATTTTTTGATAGCCAGATCAATCTTGGGATTACTGCCGCGGGTATAGGCCCCGATATTAATCAGGTCCTCAGCCGACTTATAGGTCGCCAGGATATCCTTGAACTTCATAGACAAATCATAGTGTTCCTTGGAGACGACATCAATCATCAGACGGCTAACACTGTTCAGAACATCAATGGCAGGATAATGGTTATGCGAAGCCAACTCGCGGCTTAGCACAATATGTCCATCAAGAATGGCCCGCACGGCATCCGATATGGGCTCATTCAAATCATCCCCTTCCACCAAAACCGTATAAAGGCCCGTTATCGAGCCTTCGCCTGCTGAAGTTCCCGCGCGCTCCAGTAATTTGGGCAGTAGGGAAAATACTGAAGGTGTAAATCCTCGTGTTGTGGGAGGCTCTCCAATAGAAAGGCCAATCTCCCTTTGTGCCAAGGCAAAGCGGGTGACCGAATCCATCATCAACATGACATCTTTTCCTTGGTCTCGAAAATATTCAGCGATGGTTGTTGCAATATAGGCTCCGCGTAGTCGGACCAGCGGAGGCTGATCAGAGGCCGCGGCGATCACCACAGTTCGTTTCAGGCCTTCCTCACCCAGGTTTTCATCAATAAATTCCTTGACCTCCCTGCCCCTTTCACCAATAAACGCGATCACGTTCACATCGGCATTGGTGTTCCGGGCAATCATTCCCATCAGAACCGATTTACCCACTCCGGTTCCAGCAAGGATTCCCAACCTCTGACCCTTGGCAAAAGATAGCAGTCCATTGAGAGCTCGCACCCCTATATCCAGTGGCTCCCTCAAACGTCTTCGTTCCAGTGGGTTCATCGGATTGCCCATCAGTGGATATTCAACTCCAAAAGGAATCGGTCCTTTGCCGTCAATAGGCTGGCCGTTACCATCAAGGATTCTCCCAATCAATCCATCACTGGGTTTATAGTTAGGATATTCTTCTGTCGCTTCAATAAGGCTTCCAGGCTCAATGCCAAGCATTTCTCCAAGAGGCATCAACAAAGTATTTTGATCCCGAAACCCCACCACCTGGGCTTGAATAGGCGGCCGATTATTTGGATATATGGTGCAGAGGCTTCCCACCGATACCGCCGGGCCGTCACCTTCAAGGATCAAGCCAATAATCCGATTTACCTTTCCCGTTTTCTTTACGAAATCAGTTTTCTTGATAAATGAACTGTATTTTTTTAAATTGATGACGGTATCCATAATGGCTCAATTCGTTTCTTCAGGAGGCTCGGTTTCTGGATCGTTTTCCTTCACTGGGGTTTCGCCCTGCTCCTCTTTGACTATTCCCGCGTCTTCTTCAATATCAGTTTCGGAATCCTTTTGAATGTTTGACGCGGAAACCAACTCTTCGGGAGATGGTGGCGCAAGATCGAGGATGCGGTCCATCTGTTCTCCCAGTTTTTCGATCTGCGCATCGACCACGCCAAAGTTAGTTTCTACAATACAGCCACCCCGCTCTACCCCGGAATGCGCCTCAAAAGTAATATTTTTAATTTCACTGAACAAATGGTGCAATTCAGGGCGGAAGCTTTCCGCATAGCCTTTATCCGCAGGGTTGATCTTGATGACCATCGACTCACGGTCCAGCACCGATTGAACGGCCAGGCGAATCATCTCCTGCACTGCATCATCGCGCGTGGAAAACTCGAAATGAATGACCTTTTTCGCGAGACTGACTACCATTTCGACCATCTCCCTCTCCACCTTGTCATACATGTTTTTGCGAAAAATGGTCAGGTCCGCAATCAAATCCTCTATCGTTGCCAGAAAAGGACTGAACTCCTTTTGGGCGGCCTCTTCTCCCTTTTTGAATCCTTCCTCGTAACCGGTATCGTGACCTTCTTTTTTGGCACGGACCTTGATTTCTATGGATTGCCTTTTTGCCTTGTCCAAGGCATCCTTTAGAAGTTCTTTTACCCCTTCCTTGGCTGCCTTGACATTGGCCTGGTCAAAATTCCGGGCGTTTTCCGAATCATAAGTGAAACCGCGCCGAATGGAAGAACTCTGGATATTCAGTTCATTCAGCTCAAAAGAACGTACCTCATGTGGAGATTCGCTTTCTTTTTCCTGATCCTGTTCTGGTTCAAGATTACTCTGGGTGAATGTACTGCGAAAATCAGACAATGGCTTCTCCTTGGCCTATAATGATTCTTCTATCTTCTTCCAATTTTTTGCACACGGCAATAGTTTTTTGCTGAGTTTTTCTCGCTCACTGATTCTCATAGTCAACTTGCTTTAACTTTTTGCTGCCTTAGGTTCTTTTTCCCGCATCCATTTTCGGATCACGCTGGCCGTGTATTTGGGATCATTAGAAACAAACTCCGCTACCGAATCACGAACACGAGCCGATTCGGAAGCCATTTCACTAAGGCGGCGCTTCTCTTCATCCACTGTGTCAAATTCCGTTGCGCCCAGTTGATCCGCTTCCGGCATCACTTCCACCGTCATCGTCATCCAATTGATGATGGGCCGAATGACCCGGGTGAAGAACAGAACGAGGAATATCAGGCCCACCACCAGTTTTCCGACTTCCAGGGCCAGGTCAATCTGATCGGCCTTGGCAATGTCTTCCTTCTGCGCTTCCAACTCGGTTCGGTCAAATTGAAAGTTCTCAACCTTGATGATATCTCCCCGGTCCTGATCAAACCCCACAGCAGACTGGATGATTTGCAGGTACTTGTCCATGTCTTCCTGGGATCGCGGCTGATATGCTGGCGGGTCTCCCATTATGGAACCATCGATCATCACCGCGACACTGATTTTGGAAATCTCGCCGACCGGTTTCGAGACCCTACGGACAACCTTATTTATTTCATAATTTGTAATGGCATTCGATTTATTCCGCTTGGCAGCCTGGCCGACAACTCCGCCCGGAGACTCACCCGATGGGACCAGAGCCTGAACGCCTGGAATTCCTCCTGGAGGCACAGCGCCCGTAGAGGATTCAGAAATCTGGTTTTCACTTCTTATGACCTGAGAATCCGGGTCATAACTTTCCTCGGTTCTTTCCACCTTTTCAAAATCCAAATCTACCGAGACTCTAGCGATCACTTTTCCCATCCCCAAGGCGTCTTCCAGCATTTTGATGATACTTTGTCGAAGTTCCCTTTCTACCCGCATTTTATGTTTGAAATTGGATGACGACATCATCGCTTCAACGGAGGATTCCATGCCACCGGAAAGCAGATTGCCCTTCACATCGACCACCACCACATCCTGCGCATCGATACCCCCGACACTGGCTGAAACCAGATGGACAATTCCCTGCACCTGGGTTTCCGACAGAGTTTTACCGGATTTAATTTTCAACACCACAGAAGCCTTGCCCCTGGGTTTATCCTTGCGAAACAGATTGTCCTTGGGAATAACCAGATGAATCCGGACTTGGGCCACCGCATTCAGAGTTTTGATGGTACGAGTCAGCTCTCCCTGCAAGGCTCTTTGGAAATTCAATTTTTGCACAAATTCCGTCATTCCTAATGGAGTGTCATCAAAAATTTCCAGGCCAACATCGGAACCTTCCGGCAACCCTTCACCGGCCAATTGCAGGCGGACTTCATGCAACTGATCCGAAGCAACGCGAATCGTCCGGCCTTGGTTTGAAAGTTCAAAAGGAATTTTCTGGGATTTCAGTTTATCGACAATTGCTCCCGCGTCCTCGGTGGAAAGGTTGGCATAAAGAAGCTGGTAGTCCGGAGTCTTCAACCACAAGGACATCACCAGCAGAGATGCCAGAGCCAAAGCTACAAGAGACAGAGCCGCAATCTTCTTGCCCTGTGAAAGTTCGTTAAACCGTTCGCCAAACTGTCTTAAAAAATCCAGAAAATTTTCCATGAGAATTGTGATTTAAAGGTTTTTAATTTTTAGTTCCTGTTATTTTAACGACCCAGATCAATCGCTCGAATGGCCATGGCTTTGGAAGCATTGAGAGCAGTGATATTTGCCTCAAACGACCTTTGCGTGGTGACCATATTCACTATTTCCGTCATTTGATCAATATTAGGCAACGCAACATAACCCAGATCGTTGGCATCGGGGTGGTTCGGGTTATAAACCAAACGGGGTTCCGCCTGGTCCTCGATCACATCCGCGACCTGCACCTTGCGCAACTCGTCACCCAACGCATTTTTAAACGTGTTGCCAAACTCATCTGCCAAAGGTAAAGCGGTAATCAAGACATCTTTCCTGCGATAGGGTCCTCCTTCCGGAGTCCGTGTGGTTTCCATATTAGCCAGATTGCTGGAAATGGTTTCCATTCGCTTGCGCTGAACCGCCAAGCCCGATGCACTGATTTTCATGTTTGTCAGAAAGTCCATAATCATTCTCTAAAAAGTTTGTTTTTTTATAGAGGGCGTTTACCCCCAACAATGTTTTTTAGGTTAAATACAGCAAGTTTCATACCATAGGAAACCGAAAGGGGGGGAAGAAAGGCCGGAACAATGAAAACCTTTTATTTATAAAGAGTTATGGGGATAAAAATAGAGGAGGCAAAGTGGGGATATTCCCCCAGGCTGGGTAAAATCCGTCATAATTTTGGCCCCTGCCGGTGAGCCACCGGGAGCGAATGCAAATGTAACCCGGTACCTCATTTGCGAAAAAATTGCACTGCAGATGCGAAAAAGGCGTTTCCGAAAATGCCCAATTATAGATAACGGGACATAAATCGAGTTCTACCCCCCCCCGTTATATTCGTTGAGTTTGTTGCGCAAGGTGCGAATGCTGATTCCCAAAGATTCAGCGGCTTTGGTTTTGTTACCACTGAACTCTTCCAGCGTTTGCAGGATCAATTCTTTTTCCATTTCAGAAATTGTTCCGGTGAGTGTAGCTTCGTTTTTGCCGGAAGAGAGAGGCTCATCATCGAAAAACAGATGTGAGGGAAGCAGGGTATCGCCTTGGCACATCAGGCATGTCCGTTCGATGATGTTTCCCAATTCCCGAATGTTGCCGGGCCAACTGTATTTTTTCAACAGGGCCAAGGTCGCCGGATCCATCTTGACGGGGGAGCGAGAGTTTTCCTGGCAAAACTGATTCATAAAATGTTCCGCCAAAAGGGGGATGTCATCCTTTCTTTCACGCAGGGGAATCAGATTCAGGGGAATCACATTTAACCGGTAATACAGGTCTTCGCGGAACTCCTGATCTTGGATTCGACGGCGGATGTTACTGTTGGTCGTAGCAATCACCCGCACATCCACAGGTATCGGGGCCTTGCCACCCACCTTATCCACCTCATGTTCCTGCAAAACCCGCAGGAGTTTGGCCTGCAGGGGCAGGCTCATCTCTGTAATCTCATCCAAAAGAAGTGAGCTTTGGTGTGCCTGCTGAAACTTCCCTTCCTTATTTTCCGTGGCCCCGGTAAAAGATCCCTTTTCATGGCCGAACATTTCCGACTCCAGCAAACCTTCGGGCAAAGCGGCGCAGTTGACAGCCATAAAAGATTTTGCAGCGCGAGGACTGCATTGGTGGATGTAACGCGCGAATAATTCCTTTCCCGTCCCGGTCTCTCCCATAATGAGGACGGTCGATTTGCTGTAAGCAACATTCTCGGCAAATTTCAGGAGTTTTTTCATTTCCTCATTCTGGGTCACGATTTTTTTTGCGGTGATCGAATCGGTTTTGTCGACTAAACCCATCGGGCAGGCTGGAGGAACATAATCTTGTGGATCTAAAAACGCACGCTTCACCGTAGAAACCAGCACATCGGCAGAAAACCCGGATCCTTTTATCAGATAATCGAAGGCCCCTTCCTTCATGGCCTCGACCGCATTGTCAATAGTTCCATAAGCGGTCATCATGACCACGGGTGTCTTGGGTGAACGTTCCTTGACCGCCCGCAATAATTCCAATCCGTTTAGTTTCGGCATGCGCACATCTGTCAGAACCAAGTCGAATACATGATCCTCAAACTGGTCCAGCGCCTGTTTGCCGTCTGCCACGCAAACGAGCTGATAATTCTCGCGCTTCAGGGTTGTTTCCAGCGCAATCCTCATTTCGGATTCGTCATCAACAATCAGTATTTTTTTGGAAACGTTATTTTTCATCAAAATCCTCATCCCAACAGGGAATCTTGACCCTGAAAGATGTGCTCTTGCCCTCTTCACTCACGGCTTCAATCGTCCCCTGGTGGGCTTTGATAATATTGTGCGATATGGCTAACCCCAGTCCCGTTCCTTTATCCTTGGTGGTAAAAAAGGGATTGAAGATTTTGGCAAGATCATTGGCGCAAATCCCCCCACCCGTATCGGTAACAGTAACGGTGATGAATTCGCGCGTTCCCTTCCCACTTTCCGACCCGGACACCGGTATCAAAGCTTTCTCAGTTTGTAAGCGCAGTTCGCCTCCATCCGGCATAGCCTGAAGGGCGTTACGGATCAAATTAGGGAAAACCTGCCGCAATAACTCCCGGTCGCCGTTTGCCAGCATCTCTTCATTGCCAAACTCACGTACAACCTTAATATTATCCGGCACTCTGATATCGTCCAGGCCGTCCAGCAATTCCGCTAATAAAAGATTGATATCGCATTGCTGGCGGGATGGCTGGGACGATTTAGCAAATAGCAGAAGAGTGGATATGATTCGGTCCATGTTCTGCACACCGGCACGGATATGCTGGACCAGTTTCACTTTTTCGGGATCTTCTTCCAGGTCTTTTTTAAGTAACGAGGCGAACAATTCTATACTACCCAGCGGATTCCTGATTTCATGCGCGATTCCTGCCGCCATTTCTCCCATTTCTCTTAGCCTCTGGTTGCGATGGGCCAACTCCTCTAACTGGCGCAGGTCAGTCCTGTCCTGAAGGATCAATACAGTCCCTATCTGGCCACCATGATTGTCCCATACGGGGGACGCGGAAACACGGGCATGGATTATTTTCTTGTCGGGAGTGGTAATATCCTGATCCTGGGAGACCGTTTCCCTGCGGTTTTTTTCCAGTCTGGATACCAGGTTTTCAAACAAGTCGAACGGAAAAACTTCTTTCAGGGTTTTTCCTAAACAGTTTTGAGGCTTCAATCCAGTCAGGTTTCCTGCGGTTTGGTTGAATGTAGTGATCCGACCCAACCGGTCCACCACAATAACACCGTTGGTCAGGCTTTCCAGGATATCGTTTAAATAATTTTTGACCTCCTCTTTTTCAACAAGGTTTTTTTCCAACTCCTTATTTTTGTCCGCAAGCTCCAGGTCAAGTTTTTTGATTCTTACCTGCAATTCATCATAAGACCGTTGCAGTTGTTCCGCGACCTCGTTAAAGGCCTCCATTTTTTTAATGAGGGCCTCAATATCTTTACTATTTTCTTTGCCGGCACTAGTAGTCATGGGCGAAATCATAAGGCAAGTTGGATGAGAAAAGTAACTTTATTATAAAATAAAATCATCCTTCTTTTAATTGTTTTTCCCATTCCCGGATTTTCACCCTGGATTCTGCAGCCTGCCTGGTGAGGTCATCCGCATTTTCGGTTTTCACCAGCCGATTCAAACCTTCGGTGATCTTTGCAGGGTCACCGAGCTTCTCGAGGCTCTCGATCAGGAGATAATCCGCCCAGTCCCGTAGCAGGTTATCAGGAAAAAGTTCCTTGGCCGACTTTAACGCTTCCATGGCCGGACCAAAACGATTCAACTTAAAGAGAGATGAGCCCAGGTGGTAATAAGACTTTTGCAGGTATTCAGGTATCACTCTCTCCTGCCGGTCATAAGTCGCGATAGCCCTTTGATAGGATTGCACGGCATCCGCAAGTTGATTCATATCCGTATAAGTTTCCGCAATAAGAAAATGAATTTCCGCCTTGCCTTCAAACCTCGCCAACAAATCCTCATAGGTTTTGAGGGCTCCTGAAAAATCTCCTTCCCCTTTCAGGGCGTTGGCCAAAAGTTTCATCGCATCTGGAATCCGCTTGCTTCTGGGGTAATTCCTTATAAAATTCCGCCCCACTAAAACCGCCTCGTCATAACCTTTATTCTCCAGATGAATATGGCCCAGGTTGAGAAATACCCGGTCCCGATACGTTTTATGGGAATCCAGCACCTTCACTTTTTCATAGAATTTAACGGCTTCGACAAACATGCCAATAGACTGATAGGCTTCACCAACCTGAAGAAGGGTTTGAGCATTGTTAATATCCCCTATGGGAAGACTGATAAAGTCACTGTAGGCATAGAGGATGGGAAGGTTGCCCCCCTGCTTGGCGTATTTATCGACCAGTGCAATAAGGGCCTGCCGGATGTAACGATCGGCTTCCTGAAAGAACTGGGATTCCGGTCCAAGCGGCAAAAGTTTTTTAAACTCATCTATCGCCTTGAGGTAGTTCTGCTCCAGCAAATAGGCGATGCCCCGGCTCAGGGTAACCTCAGCCAGGATGTCAACGTTTCGGGCCTCAACAAATATTTTATCGAAAGTTTTAAACGGTTTGTAATAATGCTCCACATCAAAAACGATATCCCGGATTTTCAAACGTGGGCTACGCACTCCGATATCGGCCATGCGGATTTTCCCATACTGGGTTTCCGCGCTGTCTTCCCGGATTAAAGATCCCTCTTTATCACGAGCGGGTTTACCTTCATCATCAAGTTTTATACCTTTCTTTTTTCCTGATTCATCAAAAACGGACAGGGCATGCTGATACTTTCCTTCCACCATATAAGAATCACCAATCCGATTGAGCGCTTTATGCCCATTTTTGGAAGCCGGATCCAGATTCAGGAGCTTGAAATAATGTTTCCGGGCTCTGGCGTATTGTTTGTTTGAGAAGTAGATTTCTGCCATCGAAAAATTGATTTCTGGTTTCTCATTGAGTTCGCCTGGCCATCGGCTGGCCCCAGCCTCAAAAATCTTAAGCGCTCTGGGAAAATCTTTTTTCTCGAAAAACTTATTAGCGATTTCAAAAACCCCTGCCTTGGCCTCAATATTATTTGGTGATTTTCTAAGTATCGCCTGAAACGCGTCAAAAGCTTTTTCCAACCGGCCTTCCTTCATCAGCATGGCGGCCAGGTTGTCTTTCCGGACTTCATTATAAAGGCTCTTCGCCTTGGACTTGAGCCCTTGATTGTAGAGTGCCCTTGCTTCCAGGCTATAGCCGATTTCATCAAATATACTGGCCACTTTTAACAGGGCGTGATCGTAAAATTTTGATTTGGGGAATTCCCGCATGGCAAGTTTGTAAGAAGCCAGGGCCTGGTCAAAAATAGGATTCAATTCATTAAAAGTGCTGCGGTAATCTGCCTCCGCTTTTAAATAAAGGGCATGGTCGAGGTATTTGCTTTCATGATATTTTTTGTGGAATTCCCGAAATAATTTCGATGCAGAAGGATATTTTTTTCCGTCCTGAAATTCTTTCAAGGCTTTCAGGTAGTCCTCCCACCCGTTTTTTACCTTTTCTTCCTCGGACTTGGGAATAATTTCCCGGATTTTCTTTGGGCTGTAGCCTATCAACCTGGCTTTTTCGGGTAGCGGTGCCTGCTCGCCCCCGGGTTTTCGTTGCAGCTTTCCGATCCGGGTTCTCAGGATAGGCCGACTCTCACCTTTAATGTCTAATATGATCTGCGGCTTTTGTGGGTTCGTGGAATGGAAAAACCGGGTGTTTTGATTTTTCAATACAAATGTTACTTCCAAATCTTCCCTCAAAGGAGTGACTAAATATCGCTCCAGATTTTTATCATTAAACGACCTACTACGTAACCTGGGACCTCTTGCTGTGTATGGCAGAATCAGAGTAATCCGCTTGTTGACAAAGTCCGCCTTGACCTGATAGGAAACTGACTCGGTCAGGTTGACCAGAATTCGGGTATAAACAGGGTGAGGTCCAATCCTTATTGAGGAAACTTGCGGGCGCCGAACCGATTCGGAAGCAACTTCCTGAGCCCAGGCAAAATTACTGGCCCCCTGCATCACGAAAAGAGGGAGCAAAAGCAACAAGAGGAACCTGATAAATTTTAAATGGATCGCCATAATTTTTGCCGTAATTGCCTTTTTCTGTATTATAGAGCAAAAACTATACCAACCCGATTCTGGAGCGATAAGACCTTTGGACCAGCAAGGCTAAAACTAATTTTCATAACGTTTTAACCGATAATATAGTATAAATCACTCTATTGATTTTTTCGGCCATTTCCCGGGAAACATGACCTTTGCATGAAAAATAGCCAGAAATTTGACAGTCATTAAAAATGACAGCATAATTCCCGGAATTTTCAGGAAGCTGATAATAAAATGAATCCCATCGAATATGAAAAGCTGAGATGGCAGGAATCGGAAACCGTCCAGAATCTTCTGAAAAGGCAAAACACGTTGCTTGGTGATTCCCTCGAAAATCTCGACCATCTCATTTATCTACAGAAAAGCATTAACCTTCTCAGCCTGCAGGAAATTTGCCAGGTTATGGTCGAAAAACTTCCGTTTATTTTATCGGTTCAGTATTTCACATTTTTTCTTTTTGATAAAAACCGGCGCAGGCTGAGCCTCGCCAGCCACAATCACCCTGATCTGGAAGAGGGTTATTCTTTATATCAAAATGATTCCCCTATTATGAAGGAGGCCATGAATTCCGGAAGATATATATTTGAGCAGGATTTTTCTGCCTCGCGTTATTTCCGGGGGAGGAGGAATCCTCTCTTCTCCTGTAAATTTTTTGTCACCATCCCGCTGATGATCGAAAATGAAATCATCGGAGTCATGAACCTGAATGATAACCAGAAGGGCATCTATAATGTCGGAGATCTGGATTTTGCGTTGAATGTCTCTGAGTTTGTTGCCCTTTCCATAAGCAACGCCATGTTATATGAGCGGGCAGAAAAAAATCAAGCATCGGGATTTCTATATCCTTCATCAATTCGTAACAGAAAATATATGATAGCTCGGGTACACCCCATTAAATCGGGCATGGACAGACTCTCCCCCGGCTCATGCATTCTGCAAGCCGGATCATATGCGCCCAGGCAAAGGGGGTGGACATTCCCCAACGCCTGCATGAGTTTCGCCACAAATGGAATGGTGCCCCCACAACCATAAAGACATGCTTTTTCACCAAATCCTTTTTCAAGGGAGTTGAGTATTAGAGGAAATACCGGGTGCGCAATTTCAGTCATCCAGGGAGAAGCACCCTTATCAGCCTTGATATCTAACTCAAACCCAGGAGAAAGATTTTTCTCGAGATGAGACCGAAGTGCTTCTTCAGCCTGAAATTCGTTATTGCCGGGAGCCAAGCGGATTTCTACCCAGGACCTTGCTGATTTTTCCTCGAAGAGCTGGCTCGTTAAGTCGTGATCGACTCTAAGGGCCTGCACTTGAACTCGATTCGTTTCTTCTGCAGTACGCATTTCCTCAAGCTGTGGATGCCACTGCCCATCGGAAGAAATAAGTTCATCAATCATACAAGCCAATTGCAATTCAGCAACAGGAACCGGCCCCCCATTGACTCCCGAATGGGGATCTTTTTCAGATGACCGCAAAATGATATCTATCGACAAAGGACTGACAATTTCAATTTTTAATTCCAGATTATAGCGATTTTTTTCGGTAAGAATTTTCTCCAACCGCCTTTTGAATTCTTTTGAATCCCTGATATCAGGAAAAGTCAGACGAGCTCCAGCCGCTCCCAAGATCACACTCCCTGTAACCCGATGTCCCGGACGGGCATTTGCAAACGAAGTTCTTAACTGCGCAATCAACATTGACGGAACATCTTCGGAAACCGTGAGGCGGGTATTTGGAAGAAGCCCAGCGGCCTCTTTTAAAGCTGACACGGAAGTGGGAACCCGTACATAACCTTCTCGTTCAGCATCCGTTACCAGTCGATCCGCATTGGAAATTTTCGGGATTCCCAGAGAGTGATCTTCCCGAATAAGCGTTGCAAGCAGCTTGTAAAGGGCTGTTTGCTCATCAACAGCCATCTCTTTTGATCCCATACCGACCGTCACATCCATCTGGATAATTCCGCGCAAAGATGTAGTGAGACCCGGTTTGCCTTGAGCCGGGTTGACCACATCGGTAATCACGACACAATGGATGCCCTTGAAGAATTCCTCATTTTCATGGATTTGGTCAATCAGGCTGTGGGAACCGCTTTCTTCTTCAGTCTCATATATTATTTTGATATTACAGGGAAGCTGTGAAATTTTTTCTTTTGGATTTTCCCCAGTCTTAATGCCCACATGCTTGAAAATGGCATCAATAGCCATTCCAATTGAGACGACTCCGCTAAGATCATCAGCTGCTCCACGCCCGTAAGCCCGGGAACGGTCTTCATTCCACCGCAATTGTGTGGGAGGAGTTCCTCCCCATTTTTTAAAACGTCCGTCATCCATATAAGGTTGCTTATCAAGGTGGGCATAAAAAAGAACCGTAGGCTTTTCTTCGGATACAAAAGTTTCTGCCATCAATATGGGAAACCGTGAATTATTTATTTTGACCTCGGACAAGCCAATTTCCAGGAGGTAATCGCGGGCGCATTCAAGAATTTCCCGCATATCGCTGGGTGTGGTGCGGTCGCCCTCAAACTCGTTGACGCCAAAACTCCGGCTGTCAATGCGGACCATTTGTTCGAGTGTCTTTAAATGCTTTTGCACCAGTTCCGAGTCAGGACAAATGACTTCAGAGCAAAGGGACTCAAGGGATTCAGACTTCATTTCGAGGCAGTACGGAAGGGAGGATCGCTTAAATAATCAGATTTGACCAAAAAAACTTTCATATGGAGAACTCTATTTATCCAACAATTTTCTCTGTAACAACTCGCAGACCCTTATATCTTGCGAAAAAGCAAAGAACCTTTTATTACTCGGCATTTCCATTTTAGGTTTCACATAATGGCTTAAAATATTGGAAAGATCAATCTGTATGATTCCATTGGCATGCCATGCTTTCTTTACTTCATCGAACGCATGGTATAAAATCGTAGTCAACAGGAATTTCAAGAGTTTTCGAGTCCCTGCTCGGAGTTTCCGCACTATGAATATTCTTCCCTGAAAATTGATATGTTTCAAAACCTGCGAAATTTTTTTAGGCTGTGCAAAATTTTGAAAACCCGCGGGAATTGGCCCCTTATCCGAAAGTCAAAAACCCAGTTATGGGATTTTATTCTCTGCAGAAATGGTTTGATTCAAAAACCTTTTTTTTCTGCCATGCTTTACTGGTTTCAAATGCTCAAGGGCTTGGACATTCTGGTATGGAGACTTGAAACTTTCGGGTTTTTATTCAGCCCAAGATTCAACGATGACGACAGGAAACATATAAATCAATCTTTAAAATAACCGTTTACACCTTTTCGATTTTCCGTGCTGGCTTTTACTTTCACCCTTCAATCGCTCATACCCTCTAGTTTGAACTCCTCACTGGACAACAAGAAGCTACAGATTTTATTTCTGGTTTTTTCTGCACTGTTAATTTTTATGGGTCGGCAATTGGATACCGGCATCACTAATTTTGACGATGCCTATTATGCCCAAAAGGCAAAGGAAATCCTGGACTCCGGGTCCTTCTGGCTCATCACTCAGGCAGGGGAACCTGCTATGGACAACCCGCCCCTTCCATTCTGGTTGACCGCTTTGGCATTCAGTCTCTTCG
>Ga0114996_10004775_pt1 | contig 16102 bp, 18 predicted proteins | sample ArcticOcean_MG_C_4_FD_87039 | JGI IMG/M metagenome (GOLD analysis project Ga0114996, IMG submission 87039) | Marine microbial communities from western Arctic Ocean - ArcticOcean_MG_CB4_134 | ecosystem: Environmental > Aquatic > Marine > Oceanic | place: Arctic Ocean: Canada Basin | collected...
ATCAATACAACAATTTGAAGCAATATCCTAGTTACTCCAATGTCCTCTTTCTTTTCTGACAGCAATATTGTCCATTACTGGTAAAACTTCGATGTCTCCCACTGCCATTTGAGGGCGCAATAGATTTGTTATTTTTTGCATATCATCAGCTTCTAATACTGCAAACGAAGTGTGGCAACGTTGTATCCCCATGCCCTATAATTTTTACGTCTTGATTTCCTTCCAACCAAGCAGTTAAATCTCTAACTTCGTCACTCTGAGTTCCATGCTGAATACCCGGACAGGTCTCGTAACTATGTTTAGCCGTTATATGGAAAGGCATATATTTACCCGCAATTTGATTTTACTTGGGTCATAGTACACCATAAAGTAGGAGATAACGGCGGTCCTTTCTTTATGTTGCGAAGTGTTTGTGTTGGGCAGTATGTGGATTATAGGAGGCGGTCAAAGCGTGTGATATTCCATAGTATGAGGTGTAACAGGCTCGTAGAACTTTCTTGACATCTATGTTTCATAATGCTAGGTTCAATTCATCGTATGAGTATTATTGATGATGAAAAGGCTTTGAATGAAGGGTTGTGGTGTGCTCCAGCGCCGTATGCGTTTGTGGCCACTAGGGGGACGCTAATCTGTATCTGAAATAATCTGAAACTTGGTAAGTAAAAAAGATCCCTAGCCACATTGGTTAGGGATCTTTTTTGTTTGGAGCTAGTTAATAGATGACTGAACTTGAAAGGCAAACATTGGGTGATAAAGCTAGTCGACTAGAGGCAAATCGATTGCAACTTGGAGTTGAACCTCAGGCTAGTACCATTTTATCCATAGTCAAAGACCGAGCCAACTTAATAACTCTGTTGGGGCTAAGCGCAGGGGTTCTGGCGATCGTGTGTGCCGGTAGTCAGAATTATCCAATGGCGATCGTTGCGATGCTATGGGCGTCCTTGCTGGATTGGTACGACGGACTGGTCGCTCGTAAAACAGAAGGAAGGAGCGAATTCCATAGGTCAGTCGGTGGTCGACTGGATTCCCTAGTGGACCTCATCAGCTTGGCAGTAGTTCCTGCTACTCTTTTGCTCAGCGTGGGAGAATTTGGTGCCTGGTTCTATCCAGGGGCTTTGATTATAATCATGGCTGGGGTATTACGATTGGCACATTTCGACGTATTTGGTGTCGATGAAAATGGCACTATAAACGGTGTCTCTCTAGATTTTTCTCCTTATGCTATTGCGGCAGTGTTCTTATGTGAAGGATTCTTAGACCACAACGTCTTTGTGTTTGTTCTTTACACTACCATTGTAGTCTTTTCCCTTTTGCATGTTGCACCTATTCACACTACCAAGTTAACAGGAGTCTGGTATTACATTGTGACGGCATATGTGGCTGTGATGACAGTTGTTTATTTTCTTATTGGATCGTTCCAATAAGAACTCACTTTATTAATGGGTCCGAAATGCAGCAAACCTGGGTATCGATTCCGTTTCATGAATGTCAGCTGCAGTAGTACTCCGGCGAGTAGGTGTTATTTCGGCAACTCTAGTTTGAAAAAGTGATTCTGAAGTTTAGGCCATGGTACCTTTAGTAGAGAGAGAGCCAAGGGGAGCGCCCAGAAGGTTATGGGTGAAGTAATTCTTAACATCATCCAAGTGAAATAGCCAAGCAATTGAGAGTCTCTGGGCAAGAAACGTAGCCACTTTCGGCGGAAATCCACCAATCCCTCAGCAATCACCATGCTGTTGTACCCGGAATTCCAACGTACTTCCATACAGAGAACCCCAGCCTCTTCAAAGAGGTTTTGGTAGCGGTCAACATTTCGATAGACCGCTTGATACTCTCCTGTAGCCAGCATTGTTTGTTTCTGGACAGTGGACTCTCGAAGAATCAGTGATCCACCCTTACTCAGTCTAGAGCTTAAAGACCGGAGTAAATACACCACATCGGAGTCCTTCATGTACATGCAGAGACCACCTACGAAGATCATTTCATAAGGACCAGGTGGTAGGTCGCTGCGTCCATCCCCCTGAAGAATCCGAGCATTGGGCAGATGCGCTACTCGTTTTATGGCTGCCTCAACCATGAGAGAACTACGCTCTAGTCCGACAGCGAACCTGAAGCGATTTGCGAAAATTTCTACCCATGTCCCTGCTCCACAGCCGACATCAAGCACTCGGCCGAACTTACTGACATTGTCGAGCCATGGTCCGAGTATCCTTAGCTCTTTATTAAGTCGATATTGTGTAGCACTGACTGGTAAATTATGCTCATGGGCCATCATGCTCAGGGCAGCTGGCGCCGCATCGTCTGCGCCAGCAAAGTAGCGCTTAACAGCGTCATCATCGATTTGCGGCTCGTCTGGATGGTTGAACTGTCTGTTCATTTAGTAATATTTCTTTTCCGTAGTAGATTACTGTTTATAGTTCTAACGATTCGCAATAGAGAAATTAGGGAACTGTCTGCTCTGTTCAATGGGCCAATCGAATATGGAAAAACAGCTTAGGTGCACAACTACTTCTGGGTAAGAATGCTAGGCCAAGACTTTAGATTATACGAAAACTTCACAATAATTATTTTTCGATAGTGTATCAGAATCTGATTAGGTTATCGTATGCACATCTAGTATGCATCAGGTAAGGGTATCCCTCCAAGTGCTGAACCTATGTTGCATCGGATATTCTCTGAATAATATGGTTTGAGTTACTACACCAATGCCATGCCTGGAGCGTGCACTGCGACTAAGCACCCCCCTTTGGTGGCGGCCATACACCGTCAAACCAGCACCTGAACCCAAAACTCCTAGCATCTTCGATTATGGGCTTGAGTATCCTTGCCGTTGACCCATCCTCGCACTCCACGTGCCTTGTCTGCTCTAAGGAGGCAAAATCGAAATCAAAGGATTGGCCTGGGATAGGTCGAAAATCTCCCATCCAGCTTCCCCCTCCATTCTCTTCCAGAGTCACTCCCCATATCATCCGGCATTTTCCTATCAGATTGCTATCCCTATCTTTGATTGTCACGATTTCATCATATGCGAGCATAGTCTCCTCTATTTTCTCCTTTAGGTCCTGATCATCCTCAACTTGCTCAAGGATATGAGCAGAGCATTATGACACTTTTTCGCAAGCCGATGACAGTATATACCCCACTTCATGGTCCGATTCCTTTGTTTCCAGATTTACTCTCTAGTCCCCACTACCTCTTCACAAACCCATTCCCAGAAAACAACAAAAGCCGGATATCGGAGTGACTCTGCGTGGAAAGACTGGATTCCGGAGACCCATGTGTAAAGTTCTGTGGTAAAATACCTTTATGTTCATCCGAGAACAACTCATGCTGTAGTAGGAGTAACACGATGCTAGATTACAAACCCAATATGGTTCTCTCTAACCAAGAGTTCAAGGTCGTTGGTACCCGTCCGATTCGCCATGATGGGCTGGACAAAGTAACGGGAAGAGCTAGGTATGGAGCAGACATTAACTTACCCGGCCTCCTTCACGGGAAAATTTTACGAAGCCCCCATGCTCATGCGGTCATCAAAAAGATCGATGTCAGCAAGGCCAAGGCACTTCCTGGAGTTCGCGCTGTGCTGACTGGCGACGACTTCCCCACCCCTTCGGATCGTACAGATGTAGTCGCAGAGGGTGGATTCCAAAATCTGGGGTTCATGAGCAAAAATTGCATGGCCAAGGATAAAGCGTTATATGTTGGTCATGCAATCGCTGCTGTGGCTGCGACGGACCCGCATATTGCAGAAGCGGCGTTAGCCCTGATATCGGTGGAGTATGAGATATTGGAGCCAGTATTCGATGGAAGGACTGCAATGAAAGACGGCGCTCCTATATTGCACTCGACCCTCGAGACTGTCTACGAGATCATGAAACCGGGTGGAACTAGTCCAGATGGCTCGGAACACAACACGAACATTGCGAAGCAGTTCGCCCAAGATCTGGGTGATATCACTAAGGGCTTTGAAGAAGCAGATATAATAGTCGAGAGAGAATTTGACACCGTTCCTGTGCACCAAGGGTACATCGAACCGCATTCAGCAACGGCTCTTTGGGACCGAGAAAACAAGATAACTATTTGGTCGAGTAGCCAAGGGCAATTCGCCATTCAGGAACAAATAGCTGGGATTCTCGATCTGCCTGTCTCTAGGGTGAAGTGTATACCGATGGAGATTGGTGGCGGTTTTGGAGGAAAGACATGCGTGTATCTCGAACCGGTAGCGGCTGCCCTCTCTAAAGAGACTGGCAACCCGGTAAAAATCACTATGAACAGAACGGAAGTCTTCACTGGTACTGGCCCCACGTCAGGATCGTACACCAAGGTGAAAATGGGAGCTACTAAAGCCGGCAAGATAACAGCGGTTGATGCATATATGGTATTTGAGGCCGGCGCTTTCCCTGGCAGTCCGGTTGGAGGAGCAGCTCGATGTATGTTCTCTCCTTATTATGTTCCGAATGCGCATATTGAAGGGTTGGATGTGGTTGTCAACACGCAGAAAACGGCAGCCTATAGGGGGCCAGGGGCGCCCATTGGAGCCTTCGCCGTTGAGCAACTGATTGATGAAATATGCCGAACCTTGGAGCTTGATCCGTTGGAGTTTCGACTGAATAACGCTTCGAAAGAAGGAGATCGGTCAATAGCGGGACCATTGTTCGGTCAAATTGGGTCCGCGAACGTTTTCGAAGCTGCAAAGAACCATCCTCATTATACTGCTCCCAAGGGGAACGGATACCGCGGCCGGGGAGTCGCTGCGGGGTTCTGGGGCAATGGAGGAGGCCCGGCGAGTGCTGTGGCCAGTGTCAATGCCGATGGTACCATCAGTCTGGTGGAAGGATCTCCTGACATCGGAGGGACTAGGGTAGCCCTAGCGATGCAATTTGCTGAAGTCCTGGGTATACCAGTGGAAGATGTCAGTCCGTCTGTAGGGGATACAGAGTCGATTGGCTTTACTTCGATGACGGGTGGCAGTGGTGTTGCGTATAAAACGGGCTGGGCGTGTTACCGAGCAGCTGAAGATGTGAAGTTGCAAATGGTCCAACGTGCAGCAGCAATTTGGGACGTAGATTCCTCAGATATTAATTACGATGATGGGGTCATCACCCACAATTCAGACCCGGAACTCAAAACAACTTTCAAGGATTTAGCATCACGCCTGAATGCAACTGGCGGTCCTATAGTTGGGAGAGGCACTACTAGCGAGCGAAGGGCAGGAGCAGCTGTAGGGCTTCACATTGTGGATGTTGAGGTTGATAAGGAAACTGGAAAGGTTGATATTCTTCGGTACACAGCCGTCCAAGATGCTGGAAAGGCTATCCATCCGTCATATGTGGAAGGTCAGATTCAAGGAGGGGCTGTTCAAGGTATTGGATGGGCTCTCAACGAAGAATATTACATGAATGCGGAAGGACAGATGGCGAACTCATCCTTCCTTGATTATCGTATGCCGACGTCACTGGATTTGCCGATGATTGATACGGTCATAGTGGAGACCCCCCATGATGGGCATCCCTACAGTGTGAGAGGTGCCGGTGAGATATCCATCATCCCGCCTATGGCGGCCGTTGCTAATGCTATTCATGACGCAGTTGGTACGCGTATGACTGCGTTGCCAATGTCTCCGGGAGCAGTCCTCAAGGCCATGAGTGCGTAAATTCATGAGCTTGATAGGAGATATCGCAGTTTGAATAGGGACAAGATTGCAGATAGATTGATGGATTGAACAATAGCATGACACTTGAAGAGCGAGCCTAAATTCTGGGCGCTGTATTCTCCGAGTCAAGGAGGGCAGTGCCCAGAATTATTTTGTCATTGCCAAACACTAGTCCATGAGCTGATAAGGCTTTCATAATAGTAACTGCATGTTTATGTCGGCCTATGCTATGAAGTCAGATGACTTGAATGACCGCTTCTATTACCTGAAATCAGAAACATGTTTGTTTTATGGTATATCACTGAGTTAACAGTAGTCTGTACCATTGGTGGAAAAAACAGAACGTTACCACTACTCCGGAGTTTATAATTACGAATTACCTTGTAGACTCTAGCCCGTTAATTGATACTTTCTGAGTATCGTGGAAAATCATACAGATTTGGGTGGGTTTGTACTAATGGATTTGGAAACTGACATGACGCGATATTATCGGTATTGTGTCTCGTGTAAGTTACTTCTTGTAGTAGATGGAATATTGTGCAAGAAGTGCATGGAAAGTGGTAAGACTAGAATCGTTCAGAGCGATGATAGAGAAGATATTCCCGTAACTGGTGGACTTAGTGCACATGGCGGTAGGAAGTGGATTAGTAGTGATGATAGAGATTTGGTGAAGCTATATAGGCAAGGAACCCTTAGTGTTTCCAATCTTTCGATTCATTTTGGTCGGAGCCGATTAGCTATCCAATCGAGGCTGGCAAATACATTGGGACTTGAGCCCATCGATGTGAAGGAATATTTTGACGGGACTGTCAGTGAAATAGCTATCACTCCGACTGGTAAGGTGACTCCATCGGCAAATAACGGGAGTAGCTGGACGAGTCACGACGAAGCTGAATTGATCAAATTATACCAAGAAGGGATTAGCATTGATTTGCTCTCCGACCGTTTTGCTCGAAGCAAGGGAGCGATCGAGACTAAGTTACGAAGGAAATTTGGTGTAGATAGTCAGAGATTTTATAGCCAAGAAACTCTCATGAAGCAGATACCCGTACAGAGGTATAAGGGAGATAATGCCTCTGTAGATGTCCCGATAGTTTCTAAAACTGGAAAGTACCGACTTATTAATATCCCCCAAAGTACGCGTGATTGGCACCGATGGAGGCAGGACGGTATAGGAGCCTCAGATGCATCTACTATCATGAGTAGAGGCCGCGGTAAAGGCGTAGCTAAATTCATAAACCAGCGGGTTGAAAAGCTACGCATCGATTCGTTTCAAAATAAATATATGGCAGAAGGTAAGGCACTTGAACCGCATGCTAGAGCCTTGTACAACCAGACTATGGAGAATGATGTCGTTCCAATTTGCGTGGAGAGCATTGAATTCCCTTGGTTACGTGCTAGTCTCGATGGATTGTCAGTTACTCAAGATAAGGTCATCGAAATTAAATGTGGACCGAGTACCTTCAGTGAAGTGCAAATTTCTGGCAGAATTCCCACTCGGTACTACGCTCAAGTGCAACATATCCTTGCGATAATAGATCTGGATTCTATCGATTTCTGGTGTTATCGCCCTGAGACTCCAGGCTTGTTGGTAGTGGTGGAAAGAGACGATAGATATATTAATAGATTGCTACAAAGAGAGGCAGCAGTATGGACCTCTATTGAAGGGCAGCGTATGGAATCATAAGACCGCTAGTTAATCGAAAAGCATGCTATGAAATAGCACCAAACTGGGATGATTGATATGAGTATGCCTAGTAACACTTGAATATGGACCACACTCATACATGCTGTCTGGACAGATGAAATCCTTCGATTAATACTATCAAACGGAGATTGATCATGAACATAGCCATTACTTGTTGGTATATTGTCTACAGGTCAGGATTTTAAAAATTGGTTATGGAATTTGTTTTAATAGCGTTAATAACCATGTTATTGATTTGCGGGATTAGTCTTCCTTTGCATGTATTTATTCAAACACTATCGTTGAGGAACACAGTAACTAGTATCAGATTCTGGGCCTCGACTGTCTCGGTGTCAGGTCTAGTGGCTCTCTTAGTGAGTTTATCCGGTTCATGAGTACCTACTAGCGTTGTAGTAGGTGATGTACTGGTTGTTGTATTTTCACTAATGTGAAGAATTGATTGATCAGGATGATACAGGAGTTGGTATTTTGCAGCGCTCTATTCCTATTTGGCTATTGCTCCCGGTAGTACTGATATTACTAGGGTGTGGGAGAGCTGGTGAACAGGGCGAGAGAGTTATATCGCACCTACTTCCTACAATAGCTGGTACATCGTCCCCATCCTCGATTGGACTAGCTATGGAGGTACCTGCACTAGCAACGGCATCGAGTTCCAACCAACAATCTGGCGAACTTTCCCCTGCGCTCCAAATTCGTGAGATACCTGAAGGCTTGCCGAAATATCATCGGGATGATTGGAAGCATTGGGCAGACGCGGATAAAGATTGCCAGAATACCAGGCATGAGGTTTTGATACAGGAATCTATAAATGAGGTAATTTTCAAGACGGAAAAACAATGCCAGGTTTCTACCGGCAAATGGCTTGATCCATATACTGCCGCAGTGGTCACAGACGCAACGAATTTGGATGTTGACCATATGGTTCCTCTTAAGAATGCGCATGATTCAGGTGCATGGGCTTGGGATAAGAACAAGAAAGCTGCTTATGCTAATGAAATGGACTATGCTTCGCATCTTGTAGCAGTAACCGCATCAGCTAACAGGAGTAAAGGGGCAGCAGGTCCTGAAAAATGGAAGCCTGCTAATCAGTCCTATTGGTGTTATTACGCATTTGCGTGGGTACAGATAAAAGTTCGTTGGGGCTTGAGTGTGACTAACGATGAGTGGACTGCTTTACAAAATATGAATAGCAGCTGTGACACTCCTTCTGCTGTCACCACTGCAGCCGCTGTGACTTATCTGCCTATTACGATTAGTTCTCTGACACCAACTGCTGCTCGAGCATCCGACTTCGGAAGGATACAGATTTCCAGTATTGATTGTAATGGTAAACCTGAAATAGTGATTATTGAGAATTTTGGAAATGCTCTTCAAGATATGACTGGTTGGACTATTGAAGACGAAGGATCCAATCATATCTATCGTTTCTATGATGGGTTTTCACTGAAGTCTGGTGCAAGGGTTGAATTGTTATCCGGTGGATTTGGGGAAGATACTGACAGTGCAATTTACTGGAATACACGCTCCGTTTGGAATAACGATGGTGATGCTGCCAGTCTGTTCGACTATACTGGAGAATTAATTTCTAAAAAAGATTGCTCTTAGACATTTGCGTTATATAAATTAGATACATATAACACTATTTTTGGGGGTTAGTAGCATGTGGCTCGAAGTCATTCCATCTGGGACGGTGTACCTAGGGTAGAATGGGCAGGGGGTATGAATTCAATCCTTGAGCTTAACCCTATAGGTACGAGTTGAGTAAAATATTTGCTTTCCTTGGGATGGAAGAGCCTACGAGAATCCCCGCAAGGCCCGTATCAGGTTTAGTCTCAGGTAGAGATATCGATGTACGTCTGGGTATAGAATAATGTTGTGAGTAGGAGGAGTAATGGAACGCAATGATATAAGTGTTTGGATGGTAGATCAGGGGTCTGAAGGGGCGCGCCTAGCCGATGGTTTTGAGGATGCGTTTGTTGGCTGTGTAGATATTTTTGGTGTAGATGGCGTTTTGGCAGTCTATGATGAGGAAAAATGCGTTGAAATTCTGATGACGGATAATGATTGGACTGCGACACATGCTATTGAGTGGTTTGAAACTAATAGCCTTGAAGGACGATCCAACACCAAAGATCCTGTTTTCATCAAATTTCATCCTGATCAAGTTTTATAACTTTTGTGATTCTACACGCTAGTAGAGAACTGATACCCATGCGGAAGATAGTTAGGGTGAGACTAAGTTTTTTTTGCGGGGCAACCATGGTGAATTGGCGTTTCAAAGCTAATCTATTCTGTTTCTGCGTGAACTCCCAAAATGGATAGCAAGGGGTTATGCATGAAACATAGGGGGACTATCTTTGATCAACGGGGGACTGTTCTTGATAATCACGTCAAAATTCAAAGTAGGGAGCCATCCCCATAATGTACATTATCAGCGGCCTTTTGCTTGGTTTCTTTAGCTCACCAACCTGTCCTAGTAATGCTCTTGAAATACGTTTAGGAGTCAGGGGCGGTTTTGGACTAGCTGCGTTGGTGGGGATAGGGGCGGTTTCAGGCGATTTCCTAGTGCTTCTTGGCGTTTTAGTGGGGTTGATGTCTGTCTTACACGCATGGCCTGCAGTGGGAGCTTTTCTTTGGTTTATTGGTGGGGTCGTTTTGTTGTACGCTGCCAGAGATAGTCTGGTTCAAGCGTTTAATGGTGGGTGGATGGATGCCACACAGCAACAGGAGGAGGGAATAACGAACCGCAGGGAGTATGTACGAGCTTTCTGGTCGGGATTCGCTATTACTGTTACTAACCCGTATACCGCATTGTGGTGGGTAGGGTTACTAGGAGGATCTGGTCTGACCGTGCAAGGAGATATCCCTCTAGCGTTTATTGGGTCCATTATAATAGGAACTCTCACATGGTTTATGGGCCTTGCTGGTTTACTCCAGTTCGCTCGTCATCGACTGAATAGGACATTCTGGAAGGGCGTACTCATTCTGGCAGGTCTTTCCGTAGGGGCATATGGTCTTTATTTCCTGTCGCGCGGTGTGTTAGAGATATATTCTTTATTGTCATAGTTTGTGTGCCGGTATTATCTGAATCTGATCACTGTGATCATGTTGGCTTACAGGGATCTATTCACGTGAGTGGTGTATTTATTCATTGTTTTTTCATAAGTCAATGTTAGGCTGAGATATATAACGTTTGTATGAAGGCATCATGACACGATGCCCAATGGTAACTGTGTGGGCTCTATTTTTGTATTGATCATGAGCTTTTCAATAGGTACTCTTCTGTGGGTATTTTCAACCCAATTCCTGTCCATATTTATTCACGATCCGGCAATTATGGAAATTGCCGTTACCTGGTTACTCATAGTCGTGTTGGGATTCATGGTTATGGGGATAGGTATGGTGTTTATGCAGTCATACAATACAGCTGGTGATACCGTAATGCCAATGATCGTCTCTCTGGTGACCATTTGGGGGATACAGTTACCACTTGCGATCGTACTCTCAGGTGTAGGCAACAGTTGGAGTATTTTGGGGTTTTCTGTGATGATACCCACGATTGGCAATCTAGGGCAGTATGCTATTGCCTGGGCAACCGTACTAGCTATGACCTCTCGACTTTTCCTGTATGTCCCTTATTTCTTCACGAACAGATGGCTCCGAAAACAAGTTTTTTGATATACCAAAGATTGAGTCTATTGGAATTCTCGTAGATTTCTCATCTTAGTAAAAATAGCCACAGAGACAGTTCCCGAAACTATCGCTCCAATAAGTACCGTATTGGCAGCTCCTACGATTTCAGCGAGCGCTCCTAATACTAGAACCCCTATCCATGAAAGTCCCATGATAGATACGCGCAGGCTCATTACCCGTCCTCGTAAATGGTCAGGAGCTACGAGTTGCATGATCATTTGGAGCATGGTCATTCGGACAGTATTGAACATTCCCATTCCGAATGAAAGTGCCAGGGATAGATAAAATATTTCAGATTGTGAGAATCCTATCCTAAATAGTGTTCCAAGAACCACTGCACCAAGGAGCAAGAGACCTCGATGTTTAATGCTGCTTATGCTCATTATGATTATTGATCCGAAGGATACTCCCAGAGTGCTGGACAGTAAGAGAACTCCGAGCCCTTCAGCCCCGACCCCCAGGATATCCTGGGCAAAAAATGGCATTAGGAATTGGATAGCACCACCGAAAAGAGTGGCAGCAGCGCCTATCAGAATCAGCCCGAGGAGCACTGACTCTCCACGGATGTAATCGAAGCCTTCTGTAAAGTTATTGAGTATGCTTCTCTTGCTTGCTCCAGAAGATTGATCTGGCTCCCAGTGCATTAGAAGTAGGGTGATGCCTGTAATCAACTGCCCAGCAGCAGTAATCCAAAATACACCAGCTGTTCCTATCACACCTATAATTAAGGTGGCCAATAACAGACCACCGGCATTAGGCCAGTGTTGGACGATTGAGTCTATAGCCACTGCACGTGGGAGTTCGTCCTTCTCAACTAAATTGGCTAATATAGCTTGGTGTCCAGTACGACCGAAGGATTGTATAACTCCACTCAGGATCGCAGATACTGCGAGATGCCACCACTTGACGTATCCGAGGGTAATGTCTATTGAGACAGCAATCCACAGCACAACCAAGAGGAATTCTGTGCAGATTAGGAGTTTGCGTCTGTTTATTCTGTCGGCCAAGACTCCCGCAAAGAACGGCATGAACATGGAAGGCAAGGATAACGATGCAGTGACTACTCCAAGAAGGAACGGAGAACCTGTTATCTCTAGCACCAACCAAGCACGGGCAAAGACACGCATACTCCTTCCCATGTCAGAACTGATGCGTCCGGCCATTAGAAGAGCGAAGTCTCTTCTCCTTAGAGGACTCAGAAATGAGAGGAAGGAATTTCTTGTTTTATCTGTTGCCATTATTTCCTGTTTTTAGTTTAAGGAATTAATTCAACTACGCCGGAGGGTCCAAGCTGCAAGTATAAGCAAAGTCAGTGCAACGAGCCATAACACCCCCAACTCCTTGGTAATAGATGTTATGGGTTCACCTGCAATCATGATAGACCGAAGCCCATCAACTGCGTATCGCAGGGGAAGTACCCTAGCGACCATCTGGAAAATTCCTGGCATTTGGTCGGTCGGTACGATTATGCCTGAAAGGAAGATCTGTGGGGCCAAAATTAACGGGATGAACTGGATGACTTGGAATTCATTTTTAGCGAATGTAGAAATTAAGATGCCCAGGTTGACAGCAACGATGACAAGCGTGATGAGCAGTACTGCGATTTGCCAAAATTCCCCTTGGTATTGAACCCGTAAACCGAGGGTGGTGAATATCAGTATTGCCAATGCTTGAATTAAAGCAAACGGAGTGAATCCCAACAAGTATCCCATAAGAATGTCGGCACGGCCTACAGGGGTTATCAGTAACCGTTCCAACGTTCCTTGTGTACGCTCTCGCAAGAAACTGACCCCTGTTAACATGAAGGTGAAAATCATGGTGAACGTTGCTATTAATCCAGGTGCAATGCGATTCAACGTATCTTGCTGTTGCTGAAAGTGAATCCAACTAGTGCCATTACCAAAATCGGCGCAACAAAAATCAGCGCGATCGATCGGTGATCACGTACCAATTGGAGCACGATCCTTTTAGCAATTGCGTAAGTACGATCGATCGTCATTCGTTCCCTAGTTCATTCAGGCAATATAAAAATGCATCCTCTAAATTCGATGCATTGTTCGCGGTGGCCATAAGGTCTGTCGGGGAGCCTTGTGCAATCATACGGCCGAATTGGAGAAACCCGACCTGATTGCATCTGCGAGCATCTTCTACCTGGTGGGTAGATATAATTAAAGTAGTCCCATTGCGAACTAACTTGTAAAAAATGTCCCACACCTTTGCTCGGAGTTGGGGGTCCAAGCCGACTGTCGGTTCATCTAGTATCAGCAAAGAAGGGGCGTGTATGAGCGCTATGGCTAAGCTCACTCGCTGCCTTTGGCCCCCACTAAGTTTTGCAACTGGAACGTTTCGCTGGTCGAGCAATGCCATTTGCTCTATGAGGTTCTGTATGGTTTTGCGCCGATTATGGGCAGGGGATATGCTGAACATACGGGCAAAGAAGTCGATGTTCTGTTCAACACTCAAGTCAGTGTAGAGTGCCTGTAGTTGGGGCATGTATCCGATTCGACCTAAAGCGTGAACAGAGGGAATATCACCAAACATTCGGATTTTTCCTGCGTCAGCTTCAATAACTCCAGTGAGAAGCCGCATAAGGGTTGTCTTGCCTGATCCACTTGCCCCAATTAACCCAAAAGTTGTACCACGTTTAATCTCCATTGAAAGCTGGTTGAGGACCTGTGTGTTCTCGTAACTGAAATCTACACCTTTGAATGAGATCATGTCGGTTAGTTCTGTGTTGAGAAGATCTGCAGCTTCCCGTTCAGTCATAAAGCGAATCCTATTCATTCCTATAGCAGTTTTTTTTCAGTGTATTGTTTGTCAGAGAATAATGCTATGTGTATTTTGCGAACACGTGCTGTGATAGCGATGGAAGTTAATGTACGGGTTTCTCGGAATTTAATTGTGATACTTAATGATGAGGCTGGTAAGAATTCACAGCAATAGGTATTTGCCTCAGCTATATAGGTATACCGTGAATAAATGTAAATAGGGACACAGTGGTAGGGTTTTGTTGCAGTTGTTATGTTTGGTGGTATTAGTTAACGGACTTTACAAACAGGGGCTATAGGGTGCAATTGGTGTTCAAAGATCAGTCTTTATTTGACATCAAGTACTTCGCACGTTACAGTTATACGGATGTTTACCTTCCGTGATATTCGAACCGATGCTGAAAGAGGAACGCTGTTGAGTTGCTCTTGTATAAAGTTACATATTAATGAGAGGGTGACGCAAATCGGTTGACAGTTTAGAGCAACATAAGAATACAGTAATGTTAAAGAACCCTCCAGATAACTGAGGGTTCTTTATTTTTGAATATGAAATCAAGAAAGATGGCATGATGGCACTGTTAAATGGTCACTATATAGCAGGCGTACTGGCTTTAATTGCTGCGTTGGTACTCGCAGTCGTCATGGCTGCTGTGTCCCCAGTATTAGGATCGACTTGGTTGTTAGCCATTGCAGCAGGGTTCACGCTGCAACGAAGCAGATTTTGTTTTGCGTCAGCATTCAGAGATCTCTACCTGTTCGGGAGTGGTCGCACTATGAAGGCGATACTCCTAGGTTTAGCCGTAGCCACCGTGGGATTCACGATCATAATGTACGACAAAATTCCTAACACTTCCTATGGATATCTTCCAGATGGAGCCCATATTTTGCCTTTTGGAATATCAACTGTCGTAGGAGGGTTGCTGTTCGGATTTGGCATGGTTATTTCTGGGGGGTGTATTTCTGGATCCCTTTACCGAATGGCTGAGGGCTATCTAGGTTCATGGGTAACCATTATAGGCGTCCTAGTCGGATTAGCCTTTCTCTCTCATACCTGGAATTGGTGGTGGAACGCTATCATCATTCATGAACCCAGAGTTTGGCTGCCAGCTATTGGGGGTATTGGTTATGCGGGAGCAATTGTCCTAACTTTATTAGGTTTATTTATCGTATTCCTCCTAGTTGTGTGGTGGGAGTCTCGTGAAGGCCTTTCATTACCCAACATGCCAAGTAATTCTCCAGAAGACGACACGTTGACTCAAAAATTCCACAATCTGTGGAAGCTAGTATTCGTGAACGGTTGGCCTGCGGCTACCGGTGGGGTAATCCTAGGGGTCATCATCACATTCATGTATATGGATAGTATGCCGTTAGGAGTGACCGGAGAGTTATCCCGATTGTCAGGGAACGTGTTGACATCTATTGGGCTCCCACATCCCTACTTGCTAGGGATGTCTGATTTGGGTGGATGCTCAGCAGAGGAATCCCAAGGGTTTTTCTCACATACCTTCGCCATGACAGGCGGTGTCTTATCTGGTTCCTTTGTAGCTGCACTTTTCGCTAGGGAATTCAAGTTTCGTCGTCCCCCCAGCGCAACAAGGTACATCCAATCGTTCTTTGGGGGGACAGTAATGGGTTACGGTGCTGGTCTCGCTATCGGGTGCACAATAGGAGCATTTTTTGATTCAGTTGCTTCACTAAGCCTCAGCGGCTGGCTGTTCGGAATTGCTATAGCTGGTGGATCATTTTTCGGGGTTCAGGCTATCAAACGGATACCTTAGCTGTGCAATACCTAGAGGCCCAGCAAGAGAAAGGATAAGGGAACAGTAATGTTATTAGATGTCAGAGGCGAGATTTGCCCCTACCCAATGATGAAGGCAGTAGAAGCCATGAAGAAACTCAAAGGCAAAGGAGAAGCGATCGAAGTCCTAACTGATCACTCTCCTTGTCTGGAGACAATACCTATGCAAGCCAACAAGCTAAAATGGACAGTAGCCATAGAGGAAGTGGGATCTCCTGAATGGCAAATTACCCTAACTCCCCCGCAATAATAACCTGACTTAAATACTGACAGAAAGGAATGCAAATCATGAAGAGATCATTGAAACTCATAGGACTAGTTGGACTTATGGCAATCATGCTGACTTTAGTAGCATGCTCTGAAGAAACACCTGCTCCGGCAGCGACAGCCTTACCTGTTCCGACTGCCAAAGTCATCGTGGAACAAGTCGAAGTTGAGAAGATAGTAGAGGTAGAGGTAGAGGTAGAGGTAGTCGTTACTGCTAC
>Ga0114996_10004776_pt1 | contig 16101 bp, 12 predicted proteins | sample ArcticOcean_MG_C_4_FD_87039 | JGI IMG/M metagenome (GOLD analysis project Ga0114996, IMG submission 87039) | Marine microbial communities from western Arctic Ocean - ArcticOcean_MG_CB4_134 | ecosystem: Environmental > Aquatic > Marine > Oceanic | place: Arctic Ocean: Canada Basin | collected...
GCGAACCGTGCGACCCGTGGGAGGCGTGCGAACCGTGCGACCCGTGGGAGGCGTGCGAACCGTGCGACCCGTGGGAGGCGTGCGAACCGTGCGACCCGTGGGAACCGTGGGAACCGTGGGAACCGTGGGAAGCATGCGAACCATGCGAACCATGCGAACCATGCGAACCGTGCGAACCATGCGAACCGTGGGAGCAGTGCTGCGCGAGGATCAGGCCATCGGCCTCACCCATGTTCACGAGAGCTCCGGCCTGCGCAAGCAGGTTGCTTGTCACGTCGCTTTCGCCGGCCTGACGAATCTCCTCGCTTTGGAGGAAATTCGCTGGCTTGCGCTTCAGCGTTGGGATTCCGGGTCCCTTGTCCTAGGTGTCTCCAGCCATGCCATTCCCTCACGAAGCAGCTGTTCTGCGCGAATTCCCTGCGTCTCACTCTTACGTTCGCGCGGACAAGAACATAAGAGCATGCCCATCATTCGGTGTCCAATGAAATCGGTACCAAATCGGACGCATGCGTTGGCCACAGTTCATCATACCGGACGTAGACTCCCATGCAAACTTGATTGAGATCGCATTGGGTACACGGCTCAAGCATCGCCCGCTTTCGATCCGGTTTCCAATTGTAGAAATCGTCGAAGACGACCTTGCCCGGCTCCGAGGCCCACTCCACGGTTACTCGGGGGTCCCAGTGGAGGTCGTTGCTCAGCATCCGGTGCGGTCCGAGGAGACACATCGGAACGCCAAAGAATCGCAGCACGGCGTTTTGTGCACGCTCGGGGACGCGGGGAAGCACCTCCGCGAGTTTCGCCTGGGGCACGGCGAGGTCCTCGTAGGAATCGAGCGCGGCGCCCTCCGGCGTCGTGTTGGAGACCACGACGAGCGCGGCGCCGAGCTCGTCTGCGAGGGCCACGGTCTCGGGGAGGCAATCGATGTTCCGGGTGGTGACCACCGTGTTCACGTATGCGCCAAATCCAGGCTTGAGCTCTTGCGCGAGGGTCAACGCCCGGGTCACCCGCTCGAAGCTGCCCGGCCGACCGGTCAGACCATCATGGACTTCGGCGTTGGGGCCGTGGAGCGAGAAGAGGGCTTCATCGAGATGAGGGAGCGCCCTCTTCGCGAAGTCCTCCTCGGCCAACATCGTCCCGATGGTCCCCACGGAGGTTCGCATGCCCAGCTTCTTGGCGAGGGCGAGCACCTCCACGAACTGGGGATGAATGGTCGGTTCGCCCCCCGTGACGTGGATGTTGGTCACCCCCCGAGACGCATGCATTCGCAGCACGGTCGCGGCGCGAGCCCAGTTCACGGGGAAGGGGTTGTATTGACGCATGCGGTGGTCTTCCGAGCAGAAGACGCAGCGCTCGGGGCAGGTGTAGGTGAGGTGCAGCTCGAGGCGCTCCATGACCTGTCCGTTCGGTCCAATCCAGGGGGTTTCGCTCGTCATGCCTCGTCTCCCCGTCGTTGAATCCGGTATTGGGCATAGGGCTCATAGAGGGACCGGCAGAAGGTGCTGAGGTGGTTGTCCACGGCGTTTGTGGACTCCCAGACACGGGGAGGGAGCTTGTCCTGGAGGATGCCATTCACGCGCTTGGCGCCCTCATCAAGCGCTTCCTGGGAGGGGGGATCGTCGAGGGTTCCCACCATGGTCAGCTCCCGGGTGTCGTCGAGGGATCCGGAGAGGCCGAGGTTGCTGGGGTGAATGCTCCGATCCGAGTCGATCACCAGCCCCGTGTTGAAAAAAGGCGTCGGAGCCCAGGTGAACAGGTTGCGGACGTAGAATCGCTCCCCTCGCTTCCAGCGTCGTTGAACCGATTGGCTGATCTTGGCGAACTGGCCCTCCAGAGCAGTGAGCTGTGATTCCTTCCAGGGGATGTAGTAGCCGGGGAGGAAGTTGAAACGCCAGAAGCCCAGCTCGGCCAGGTGCTCGAAGTTCTCGGCGGCGCGCTCGGCGGTCGCTGGCGCGATCGTCTGGGTGATGACCACCCGCGGCGTCGCGAGGAGCTCGTCCCGGAGCGAGAGGATGTGGTCGTAGCAATCCGGTACGCCCTCCAGCGCACGGCGCGTCCTCCGGTGATCTTCTGGCTTGCCGTCCATCGAGAGCGTCAGGACAGCCTTGGGGTACGCCCGGAGATACTCCAGCCATTGCGGATCGAGCCCTAGACCATTGGTGCTCAGATAGACGCGGCTGATGTTGTCGTGTTGGAGCGCTTCGTCAAACGCGGCCCGGACGACGTCTGGAACGAGCAGGGGTTCACCGCCAAAGAGCTTGATTTCCCCGCCGCCGTAGCGCTCGGCGAAGAGTCGGACGGAAGCGCGCGCGTCTTCTTCGGTGAGCGAGGGCCATCCATCTTTCGCTGTTGGGCAATACGTGCATCGCAGGTTGCAAGCACGCGTAACAGTCAAGAAGAGGCGCTTTCCCATGGGTGGAGCCTGATGGATCGGAGGACGCGATGCCTCCCGCCGCGCTACATGGAGCACTCCGCCGCTGCGGGCTCGACCCGTGGGCGACTTGTGATCCAGCGACGGAAGATCTTCTCGATTCTCCCATCCTTGTCGTTGGCGAGCTTTTCGAAGAGAAGGGCGGCGATGGAGTAATGCTCTCGGCATTTCGGAGAGCGCGGACGTTGCCCGAAGATGTCGGCTCCTCGGCTCGCGTTTTGCCCGGTCATCATGTAGTTGTGCATCGGACACACACCGCAGTACGGCTTGTTCCAACAGGTGTTGCACGATGGGAGCGTGTCCTGAATGGACGCGATCGCCATCGCCTTGACCGTGGGATGTTGGATCATGTCCGCGTAGGTGGACTCCCCGACAGTTCCGATCTCGAAGAGGTCGTTGCCCATCGCCGAGGTCATCCGTCCCTCGTCGCAGGTGAACAGACGGCCATCGTAGTTGTAGGCCACCTGACCTGTTCCGGCTCCGCAAGGGGAGCGGATGTCCACGAAGTTGGGGTCCTCCGACGTGAGGATCTTCTTCAGGAAGATGGAGCTTGTCCCCTCGATCACCTCGACCCCATTCAAGTTGAGTTCGATGATGTAATCGAGCGCCTGGGCATAGAAATCCAGATACTCGTCGATGGAATAGCCGATCTTTCGCCAGGTGCTCAGCGCGAATCCATAGGGATTGAGCGGTCGGAGATGGACGTTTTTGATGTTGAGGTCGATGTAGAGATCGATGACCTCCTTCCAGTGCTCCAGCGTCTTGCGCGTCGTCGTCATCAGCGCGTCGATGTGCCAGAGGTCCGGATCGTATCCCTTCTCGATATAGCGGTTGTTGAAGTAGCTGATCCACTTCATCACGGACTCATAGGCGTTCCCGCCGTCCGTTCCGACGCCCTTCGACCAGGTCCGGTTGTAGTTGTGGACGTGCTCGGGTCCATCGAGGCTGGTGCAGACCCAGATCTGGTTGTCCACGAGCCAGTTGGCGATCTCCTCGGTCATGTACGTCATGTTCGTGACGATGGAGTGATCCAGATCCTTGTTGAAGCCGCCCTCGATGTTGCGTTTCTTCGAATACTCAATCGTGTGCTTGATCACCTCGAAGTTGATCGTCGGCTCTCCGCCCTGGAATTCGAAGTTCACGTAGGGCGAGGTGCTCTGCAACGCGAGGTCGACCACATCCTCGGCGGTCTGCATGCTCATGTCCGTGTCGACCCGGTCCATTGTCGTCCGGGACGCGTGACAGTATTTGCACGATTGGTTGCAGCGCAACGTCGCGATCACGATATGAAGATGGGGTCCGTGCTGAATGAAGCTCTTCTTTTTACGGAATTGCTGGGCCGTTTGTTCCACGTCCCAGCCGTCGCGGATGAAGCCCTTCGCCACGAGCGTCTTGTGACTCGGATGCTCGGCGTTGATTTCTCCGCGAAGGAGCAGCTGAAAGTCCTCTTCTTCGAGGAACTCCCAATCGCCAGCGTCGTTGGTCAGGAGAATCTTTCCGGCGACATTTCCGAATTGGAAAAACCCCAGATCGTCGGGCTTGATGCCGTCTCGCTTGGGAGCGGCGATGGTTCGTAGCTGTGCCATTAGAGTAGGTCTCCCGCTGCTTCCTTGCGGTTGGCGACGATGCTCGCTTCCAACGCATAGTTGGCGAACGAGTCCACGAGGATGTCTTTGTAATCCTTCTGGATCTCGTCAATCGTGACGAGGCTCTCTCCGTCCCCCTCTTCCAAGGAGAAGTTGGCGAGGTGACCGAAGGCTTCCACGGCTCCCTTCACTTCTGCAGGGTCGTAGAGGGAATGAACGAAGACGAGGGAATTAGGCATCTGATTCCTCCCAGGGCACGGCGATCTCGAGCGGAGCCTCTTCGAGCTCCTCGTCGTCCAGCTCTGCGAGGAGGTCGTCGATGGTCGTCTGCGTGTCTGTCGCGAAGAACGCACGCGCCATGTAGTACTCACGGATGCGCATGGTCGACTCACCCACGGAGTGACGGATCATCTGATTGAGGAGCTCGTTGACGAACTCGCCGGCCATCTCTTCCAGCGCGGGCTGGTCGGCTTCACCGCGGGTCCGCAATCGCACGCCGATTTGCCCGTCTTCCGGCTGGGTCAGGTACACGTAGCACTTCTCGATGAAGAGATATGCGGTGCCGAACACGGCGTCTTTCTTATAGAGCGACTCGTCGAGCACAAAGGCCACCGTGCGATCGGCGATGGCGTATGTGAATTCCTCGGAGTCCGCGAAATCCGCGGCGGCCTGCGCCCCGGACTCTGCAGCTTCTTGCTTGGATGCGGGGCGGTTCTCTGTCTCCGGTTGTCCGTCGAGCGGTCCGCGCACGGTCTCGGCTTTTGCAGTCTTCTTGCTCACGGGGTGTCTGCTCCATCATGTTGTCAGTACGCCGCCGCCCTCTGTGAACGAATGCGTTCTGACCATTGAATGGTATCGGGCCAGGTGCGGGGAAGTCTAGGAGATCAGCACTTCCCACGCAAGACCAGCCGCATGCATGCGTACGAGGTGCGTGGTTGAAACCGTCCCGCCTGCGTGCGAGAGTAGCTTCCAACCCGGATTTCGGGAGTCGTCGCATGAGCACCCTGCCCCAGGGACTGTTGTCTCTGCCAAGCCCGGATGACAAGCGCTTCGCCAAGGCTGTTCGCAAGGTGCGGCTCATGGCGCTTCGTTGTCTGCTCTCTTATCCGGTAGCCGGTCTCTCGGCTCCTCTCCAATCCTCTCTTGTCCGGCTGCGCGAGGTGCTGGTGCCCGGGGCGCGGCGTCACAGCGCGCTGCTCCTTGACGCGGTGGGCGCACCCGATGTGCTTCCCATTCTGCTCACACTCGCTGCGCGCCTTGGCGATCCGGAAGCGCTGTTTCCGAAGGCGATCGCGTCGTTGATGGCGGGACTGGTCCACTACTCGGACAAGGAGCTGCTTCGGGACAACATCCTGATCGAGTTTCCCGTGGACCGCGTACAGGATGGACGGGGTCACCGCACTCTCCTGTTTTCGCCGCCCGCACGGGCTCTCCTCGTCGACGCGAGCGGGTTCGCGGTTCAGCTCGGCGATGAGGAGGGTACTCGCGTTGACATCCCGTCCGCTCCCGAGCTCCCGAATCCCCAGCCCGGTCTCGAAGCGTCCGGGGATTTCCATCGCCTCGCTGAGGACCTGCCGCGGCTCCACCTCTCCCTCGTCGACGCGAATCCGCTCTCCATGTACGAGGCGCACCCGGACAAGGATGGAAACGCCATCGATCTCGGAGGCAAGACCCCTGAGGACTGGCAGCAGGGCCTCGGGGAGGGCCTCGAGCTGATCCGGACTGCGCTGCCGACCTGGTTTGGGGAGCTGACCCATGCACTCGAGCGCATCGTGCCGGTGGGATATGGGGAACGGGCGCATCTCTCGGCCTCGTATCGGGAGGCCCCGGGGACGGTGTACATGACCCTGCATCCCAACCGCGTGACGTTGGCCGAGGCGATCATTCATGAGACCCAACACGGAAAGGCCAATGCTTTTTCCTGGACGGATGCGCTGCTTCACAACGGCATGTCCACCTGGACGGAGTCCGCAGTGCGCCCCGATCTGCGTCCCCTCTGGGGCGTGTTGTTGGCCGTGCACGCCTTCGTTCCGGTCTCGGCGCTCCACCACGTGATGGCTGAAACAGGCCATTCGCTGACGGAAGATGACTGGTTTCGTCGCCGTCGAGCGCAGGTGATCCAGGGAAATGTAAACGGAATCAAAACATTGAAAGAGCTCGCGGATCCGACGCCCTTGGGGCGCGAGATGCTTGACTCGCTCTACGCATTGCACGATTTTCTCGTCGCGGCGGCGCCCCCGCCGCCGGAAGGCATCGACGAGGACGCTCTTCCGCCGGGATGAGGTGTGGGTGGGTTCGCGTGCAGTTCATAAGGGCTTCGGCTACACTCAATCGCATCAGAGGAGAAGCATGGGCGCGAATGATTACAAACCAGTAGATGTGTCCCCAGCTTGGCTGGAGGGTCGTCGCGAGCTCCAGAAGCGGTATGCAACGCTTTCTGAGATGATCGACGCGTCCCGTTTTTCCTACCTGCGCGGAGCGGGCAATAGTTGGACTGAGGAGCAGGTCCGAGACATCTGGAGTGAGGCGCTGAACAATCCGATCAGCCCGACGAACTCCCACAACAACCTCTACATTCATGTGCCCTTCTGCAAATCGATCTGCACGTTTTGCAATTACGAGCGGCTGAAGCCCTCGACGTCCGAGCTCCTCGAAGAGTACATCGTTCGATTTGAAGAGTCGGTGAACACGTTCGGGCCGGTCTTCAAGGACCTGCCCTTTCATGCGCTCTACGTGGGCGGGGGTACGCCTTCGATTCTGCCGCCGAAGCTGCTCCAGCGGATGATGGAGGCGGTACATGACAGCTTTCAGTTCGTCCCCCACCCGGGCAAGCACTTCGAGTTCGACCCGGCGGTGATGAGCATGGAGAAGACCGAAGTCCTGAAGAGTTTCGGGTTCGAGCACTTCTCCTTCGGGATTCAGACGCTGGATGCGGACGTCAACGAGGCGCACAACCGCGGGCCCCAGGATCGGGAGATGGTGTCCAAGCGCTTCAAGCAGTTCTACGAAAATGGGATGCATGATGTCTCCTGCGACATCCTCCTCGGTCTGGCGGGAACGACCGCCGCGGGCCTCGCGGCGGAGCTGATCGAACTGTTGGAGACCAACACTCCGCGGCGCGTCGACATCTTCTCGCTCACGCCGACCCATTCGTACGTGGATCGCCATTTCGGGGGGTCGTTCGACGCCTTCTGGGAGCATCTGAAGCCTTTCCAGGAAGAGCTCATTCCGCGTCTCCCAAACCTGGCGAAGAGCGCGGGGTACACCTGGTTCGACGGGAGCGGCCATCACATGATGATGGAGCGGGGTCCGTCGCTGGTGACTCCCGAGATGAACACGAAATCCCTGCATTCCTACAATGCGTTGTCCATTGAGACGAAGCGCCCCATTCACATTCTGGGGCTGGGACGCTCTGCCCGATCGCAGATCTTCGGATATGCCGCGTTCCAGGCGCGGGATCCGGAGGGCGCGGGGGCGGATCCGAACGGTCCGGCGGAGTATGTCGGTCATCACATCGATCGGGAGATCGAGATCCGCACCTATTTGGCGCATTACCTGCGCGACACGGACAAGATCGATCGCGAGGTGTTTCGTCGCATCTTCGGCATCGACATCACGGAGGCGATCCCCCGGGCGATCGCGGCTTGGGATGATGATGGGCTCCTGAAGGGCGTGAGCGAGGAATTCCTTGAGCTTCAGCCGCAGGACCGGACGGCTCGCACGCTTTCGCTGATGTGGATCATTCCGGACGAGTACATGGAGTTCGAGGTCGGTCGGCGAGATGGGCTCGATCTGCGGGCGGAGAACATGGGCATGTACGTGTTCCCGCTCACCCCCGGAAGTCGGGTCGGCGGTCATTTTGTCCTGGAGCGGTTCGAGCAGGCCCGTGTCGTCCTGAAGTCGGACTCCGGGGCTGAGATCATCTTGCGCATAGCGCCAGAATGTCGGGCGAATGGCGGCGGAGACGTGAAGATCGTGCTCGAGTCGCGTCCTCCCACGGATCCTGCGGAGCTCTCAGCGCTCAAGAAGGTCGTGCCCTCGCTGCGGAAGATCGTCGAGCATCATCGCATCGAGTCGATGAATCGTCGGCCCAACGAGGAGGATCGGGAGCGCGAGCGGGCGCCCGCCTATTCCACGCAGATCACGCCAGCCGACTCTATTGGTTGAACACTTCGTCTGGGATGTTCGGGGGCGGGACAAAGCGCATCGCCCCCTCTTCGGTGAAGTACGTGATGAAGTCCGACGATCGGTTCCCCCGCATCATCTGGAGCATGTGTTCGAAAACGCGCGGGACGTCCGCGGGGACCGGCTCCTTCACAGTCCAGCTCACATCGCATTCGTGCACCGCGTCGTGAACGATACTTGGAGCCCTTTCTGCGACCCGACCCCACACCTCCTCAAAATCCACCTCTTCCCCGAGGGCGTGGCGCGTCAGCGACTCATTCATCCATCCTGTCACGCGACCGGGGGTGATGGCATGGCCCTGTAGCAGATCCTTCAGGGCTTCTTCGTATCGCCCCATTCGTCGGTAGATTTCCCCGCGATAGATGTGGATGGTCCGTCCCGCTGGGGGAAAGACCCGTATCCCCTCCCTGCACCAGTGAAGCGCCTGCTCGTGGTTGCCCAGCATGGCGTCTGCGGCACAGAGCCCGATGTAGGCCCATCGGACCCGGGGGGTGATTTTCAGGGCTCCATGAAACCCCTCGAGTGCTAGATCGTAATTGCCGAGCCAGAGGTGCATCTCTCCGATATGGCAGAAGACGGTGGGCTCCTGGGGATAGTCGAGGACCATTTGCTCGAATCGCGCCAGCACGTCCTCGGGAGGACGGGTTCGGATCAATTCCTGCGTGTAGCGGGCTGCGAATCGCGAATGGGGGCGGATCAGGAGCCGTCGCAGGGAGCCTTTTGGATCCGAGTCGAGCACATAGGTGTGGCGCGAGGTCCGATTGCCGCGAAACGCCTTGTGGGCGAGACCCAGGAGGCGCCGTACTTCGGGAGGATCGCCAGTGCATTGCGTGTTCCGATCGGCTGCCGGGAGCGCGGGTCGGACAAACTCCAGGAGCTCCGCGAAGGCGTCGGGCGCGACCCGATTCAAGACCTGCTTTTGTTGTTCCAGGATCGTGAGGAGTCGACTGATATGCGAGGCGATGCTGTAGCCATTGGTGGCTCGGATTCCCTTGTCGATCGAACGGACGGCCTCGTCGAACAGACCGTTCTCGCGGAGGATTTCGCCGAGCCACATCATCGCCTCGGCGTCCAGAGGATCCTGCTCGAGGGCGATGTCGATACATGGACGGGCTTCGCTCGCATGTCCCTCGAGGAAGTGGCAGACCCCCTCTGTTCGTCGTGCGACCCCGTGTTGAGCGGAGGTTTCCTCGATGACGGAGGTGTGCAGTCGCACAGCCTCAAACTGGCCCGCCCACAGCAAGAGTTGCGCGAGAGCCATGCGGATGTCGTCGCGCTCGGGAGCCATCTCCAGACCTGCCTCGAGGTTGGCGCGGGCTCGCTCCATGGCGCCGAGGGTGATCTGTTGATCCGCTGCTTGCAGTCGTCCGTCGGGATGGTCCTCCTCCAGAGCCATGGCCGCGTCCACCTCAGCGAGCGCCTCGTCAATCCGTCCCAGCTCCCGGAGGATGTTCGCCCGAACGCGATGGAGGTCGGGCAGGGCGTGTCCATTGGCCAGGAGTTGTTCACTCAAGGTCAATGCTTTTTCATTGTCGCGGAGGTTGTGGTGAAGCTCAATCGCCGAGAGATGGTGGTCGGCGCGATCAGGGGTCAACTCAAGGCTCCGATACAGGGCTTCAAATGCTTCGCGGTACCAGCCGACCTTTATCCCGGCCTGAAAGATGGCGTAATGGGTGGCGGCCGAGGGAGCTCCAGTCTTGCTCGAGGCGACGAGGAGATCCAATGCTTTCATCTGGGACCCGAGCGCACGATGAACCTGTGCGCCGCGTCGGAGAATGCTGGAGTTTTCAGGGGCGAGTTCGAGGGCGTTTTGGATGTCGGTCAGGGCGCTTTGGCGCTTGCCCTGTTGTACCCGCGCCACTGCGCGCAGCGAGATCGCCATGGCGTCGCTGGGGGTGATGGTGACCAGCTTGTCGAAGATGCGCTCGGCGTCTTCGACGCGGCGGGCTCGAAGCAACCGAACGCCCGCCTGCAGCAAACGCTCTGCGGAGGCTGATCCAGCCGTTTCAGGATTGGACACGAGCCCCTCCAGGGGATTCCCGGGAGAGGGGATCAGGCGAGGAGCGCCTCGGGGCCAAAGAGGCGGGTGCGATCCTCGTGGCTGAGCATGTCGTCAGCGACACGACGGAGCTGCGTGTTCTGGTTCTCGTTCCGCCGGATAAGATCGGCGATGGTGAGCACGACGCGTCCGATGGGCTCCGCAGAGGGAGCGTTTCCATCTGCGCCGTTCATGAGCACGATGTCGAAATGGCGCGTGTTGGCCATTCCGATGGGATTTCCCGCATGGCTGGAGATGTGCACGTGTGCCGTGTGTCCCTGCGTGTGCTTCAAGGTCAGGATGGCGGCGCCGAGGGTGACCTCCGACAGGCTCTCGATCGACCAGCCAAGGGCGATTTCCACGCCCGCTTGGAGCGGAGCGATCAAATCCCAGGGTGCGGGGGCCGTCTCCGTGGACGCCATGCGCGCCATCCACTGGCGGGCGAGAGGCTGCTCGGAGAGCGCTTTTTCCAGCGCTTCGGGGTCGATCGCATCTGAACCGTTGGTGAATCCCTGAGCCATGGCGACTTTCAGGGGAAGGGCGGTAGCGGCCGCACCAAAGAGCATCTTTTTCAGAACATCACGCCTGGAATCCATGAATCTCTCCGCGTCGTCCGCGGCCCCTCTGCAGAAGGGACCGCTATCGTTTCGTCAGGGGAGCCCGAAACCGAACGAACAGTCTGCCTGTTCACGGTAAAATTCACCCCATGCGACCCTGCGAATTCAGTCTAGCCTACCGATTGAGGTCGGGCAAGCAAGATCCAGCGTACGGGGGGGCCTCCCGCGCTTAGAAAGGCCGATTGAGCGCGATGGTGCGTTCTTCTTCGGAGGGCTGTTCGGTTCGGGATCGTTCCCCACGTCGGGTTTCGAGCCGGTCGACGAGCTTGGGAGAGGGCTCTCGCCCCAGCACCGAACGGATGATGGGGAGGGTGTCCTCGAACACTGGCGAGAGCTCCCGCTCATCAAAATGGTGCGCCATCGAGAAGATCCCCGCGCAGATGCTGTCCCATTGACAGGCATCACACGCCGAGCCCTTGCCATGCAGGAACTCCAGCTGCCGCACGAACCCCTTCTGGTCCAGAAACTGAATGCAGCGCTCTTCTTCCTTGATGATCTTGCGGGCTTCTGTGGACGCCCAGGCGAATCGACGCATGTAGCAGAGCGGAACCCGCTCCGCCCGGAAGGTGCGCCCCGTGTTGTGGAGGTACTCCATGGCGAGCTCGAGAGAGACCTGCCATTCGTAATGCCGGGGAATGCAGTCGGGGTTCTCCTCGGCGCGATTTCCGTTCGGGTCCATGTTGTTCCACACGAAGTGACGGATGAACGGAAATCGGTCGCAGAGCCACATCACCGTCTCGTGAAGATGGTCGCTGTTGTAGGTGTTGATGACGGTGTTGATATCGCAGGTGATGCCGAGGCTCGGCACATGGGACAGGCAGGTCACCAGCGTCGACCATGCGTTGGGATACTGGGTGATGAAGTCGTGGACCTCGGGACGATAGCTGTGCAGCGAGACGTGAATGTGCGTGAGGCCCGCGTCGACCGTGTCCTGGAAAAAGGCCTTGTCCTCCAGCCGCTGACCGTTGGTGATCATCCGGCTGTACAGTCCCCGATCCGTCGCGTATTCCAGCGCCTTGAAGAGCAGCGGCGACAGGGTGGGCTCTCCTCCCGTCAGGATGACGCCGTCGTAGCCCATCCTCACCAGCCCGTCGATGGAGTCGCGCATCTGCTCTTCGGTGAGATCCATCCCCGTGGGTGGATTCGAGCAGAAGCGACAGAACTGCAGACAGTCGCGAGTGAGTTGGAGGTAGCCGAGGTTCGCCATCGAATCCGTGTCCTTTCGTTCTAGGGGCTCTCGGTGGGGGAGTCCAAGGGGGTGTCGTCGGCAGCCTTCGCTTTGGTCTTGCCCGGCTTTCGGGACTGGCTTGCCCGCGCTTTCATACGCTCTCGTCGTGCTTGTCGCTTGCGCTCGATCACCGCGAGGGGATCTTCGACGATTTCGGTCGGCTCGGCGAATCCGGGCAGACTGCGCGGCGCGGACTGGGAGTCGCAGCCCTGCGCTATGCGGGCGATGGGCTCGGCATGCTGGACCTCCAGTTGGGCTCGCAGTGCGTCGTCGCTTTCTTCACCGATGGTGAGGGGGTGCAGTATCTTCAGGCCCTGGTCGCGGATCATGTTGATGTGGCCGCCATCGCAGCGATCGTTGACTGCGCACTCCTGGCAACGAAGCGATTTGGCCCGGTACTCCTGGCTCACGTGATGCTTGGCCAGCTCGCGAATCGCCAAGCGTCCCGTCTCCTCGTCAAAGAGCTGGGTTTCGAGGACGCGCGTCGGGTCGATGATTTGGCCCCCCGGAACCATGCACGCGGGCAGTCCGCTCGCTCGCAGGGGAAGCGCGAGCGCCTCAAAGAAGGAGCGGGGATTCCGATAGTCGTTCTCTGCTGCGGCCAGGAGATGTTCGTGGCTCGGCTGGTGGAGATGCAGTTGGTCGAGATTGGCTTCGATGCGCGCCCGATGCTCGAGCATCCACTGTCCGGTCTCTTTGGTGAGGTGGATCTCGAGGCTCACGTGCTCGGGCAGCGCCTCGTCTCCCAACCATGCGTCGAGATGTGCAGCGCTCGTGGCGACGAGGGTGCTCGGCGCTGCGGGCAGCGTCGTGCCATTGAGGGGAGCCGGCGTCGTGACCTGGGCGTGGATCCCGACCGAATCGGGCAGCGCGACAGTCTCGATGGCGGCCATGTCGTCGACCGTGACTCCGAGCTTCTGGGTGCCGTAGGGCATCTCCAGGTTCGCGGGGTCAGGGCGCTCATCGCCCACCCACCACACGTCCCACGCCTCGTCGTTCATGCGCTTCATCGTGCGGTCCATGGTCGTGCAGAAGGGCTCGATGAAGCAGTGGACGCAGCGTTCGGGCTCCCGGCAGTTCAGGGGCTCTCCGCTGTCGAGGTATTTGCGCACATGGAAGCGGCGACCGTTCACCTCGTCGAGCATCTTGTGGGGGTCCTGGATGAGATCTTCCAGTCCCTCGAGAAACTCCACGGGGAAGCGATTGGTCCAGATCACGAAGCGAGGATGTCGCGTGAGCTTGAAGACCCGGTGCAGGACATCGATGTAGTCTCGGGGATCGTAGAAGAGCTCGTCCCGGTTCTCGAAGGCGGCAGCCTGCGGAATCACGTGGAGGAGATCAAATTCGGTGACGCCCACGGAGATGCAGAGCTCGACGATCTTGTCGAGCACCGCCACGTTCTGTTTGTTGATCACGGTATCGACGTTGATGATCAGGCGCGGGTCGCGAACGCCCCGGACCATTCCCTTCATCAGGCGCCGAAAAGCATCCGGAGTCTGGGTCATCCGATCGTGGAGTTCGGGCGTGTGCCCATGAAGGCTGAAGGTGATTTCTCCGAGACCGGCTTGAACGGACTTTTCATAGAAGTCCTTGTCCCCAAACATGTAGCCGTTGGTCACGGTTTGAACGCGGTCGTATCCGATCTCCTTCGCATAGCGAATGAACTCGAAGAACTTGGGATGAAGGGAGGCCTCTCCTCCGGAGATGATGACCTTGTCGGCGCCGAGCTCTTCCAGGCCCCGTCGCAGCTCAGCCTTCACCTCCTCCTCATCGAGATAGACGTTTCGGGGCGTGTCCGAGTCGAGGCAGAAGGTGCAGCGGCTATTGCAGGCCGTGACAGCGCGCACCCAGTGCTTCGGTCGATTCGCGACCTTCTCACGCCACAGCATGTACTCCATGTTGCGGGTGCCGGCTGCAGTCATTCAGTCCTCCAGTTGTCCCGCGAGGGGACCCATTCGCTCACTCGTCCAGCCTTCGGCGAGACCGGGACAGCGCTCTGCCCGTTCACAGCCTTCGGCCGCTGGGCACGCCAAGAAGAGTCCCACGGGATCCGAGCCGCTATGCGGCGCTTGCGTAGGGCTGTCTCCGTGAAGTGCATCCCAACTCGGCGAGGGATCCACATCCTCCCGCCTCTCCAGAAGACACACGGGAAGCACCCGCGCGAGCGCATCTTGCGCTGCTCCTTCTCCCAGTGCCCGGGCCGCATCGGCCAGAACATCCAGCGAGTCTCCCGAGCTTGCCAGCCTGAACGCGGGCGTGCCAGGGAGCGATCCCGATTCCCACGCTTTCGCGTAGTCCGAGACCGATTCCGCATCATGGACAATAGCATACGTGCCCGCCTGAAGCCGTGCAAACGACTTGAGACGGTCGATGGCCGCAAGCGCAGCCTCAAAAGCACCCTCCCGCTCCAGATAGGCGTCATGTCGCGGGGCATCTGGGCCGTAGAGGGCCACGTCAAACCGGGCGATGCGGCGTCTGAGGCGGCGCAATGCCACGTCTTGGATGTCCATGATCCCCGACGCCTCCCCCGCGATTTCGACGCGGGGAATGGCCAGGCGCGTGGCGTCTCGAAGGAGCTCTGCGGCCTCGGGATGGGCCAGCGATCCTGCGCTTGCGATGCGAAGGACTTCCGCGCCTTCCTGGGATGCACGGACCATTCGCACCCGAACAGCGCGGGAGTTCTCGTGTTCGGTCGGCCCGGGATCACCTGTGATCGGATTGGGGACCCGCGAAGGTCCCTGGAACGCGATTCCGATGGCGGGGGCGGCGTTGGAGGACTCCATTCCGGCCATGGGATCGCCGTGAAGCGGTCGTTTCAACTGGGCGTGGATGAACGAGACCCGCGTTCCAGGGGTTCGTCCCTGGCGGGGCGGGGGATTGGGCGGCGTGTTGGAGAGAGGCTTCCGAACCCACTCGACCTCTTCCGGGGTGGGCGTGTTCGTCCCGATGTCGCGGACGCTCTGAGAGTCCAGCTCCAGACGTCCAAATCGGGCGACGTAGTCCGAGGGCGCGCCGGCGCAATGGGGCTCTCCCGGGCACTCCGGACATCCCCTCTCCGGCGCCGGATCGGCGAAGTCGTTGAGCAGGGCCTGCCATTCAGGGGTGTCGATCGCGAGCCATCGTTCACTTCCGACCGGGGAGATGGACTGCATCACGCCTGCTGCGGCGCATGTGGGGAAGCGATGCAGGCGGGGGGTGATTCCCCATCGCATGGCTTCCCGGACGGCGGCTTCCAGGCTGGGTTGCGCGAGTCCGAGGCGCGGAGAGATCGCGATCATGTCCTCCATCGCTCGTCCGCGGCCGGTCGTGCGTCGCAGATGGAGGCTGTCGACCCGGAGGCGTGCGAGGATCTCGACCAGCTCCGAGAGGTGCGTGGAGGTCGGGCGCGTGACGCAGGCCTCGACCTCGACTTCGAGTCCCGCGGCGGCGCAGGTCTTGATGGCGCGCAATACTCGCTTTCCAGCGCCCGGAATGTCCACGAGCCAATCATGTGCGTCGAGGCGTGGGCTGTGCAGCGCGATGCGGACGCGCTGAAGTCCCGCGTCTCGCAGCTGCGCGACGACGCGATCCGAGGTCAGGACGAGGCCGTCGGTGTGGATCCCCAGTCGAGGGGCGCCCGCTTCCGCGCAGGCTTCGAGGAGCTGGAGCAGATCCGCCCGCATCGTGGGCTCTCCCCCTGAGAGCAGCCATCCGACGCAGGAACCCGCGCCTGTTCCCAGCGCGACGATGCCATGGATGGGGGGATCGTCGATGTCTTCTCGGATGGGCATGTCGAGGCGACTCGCTTGGCGGATCGCGCCTGCTGCGAGCAGACGGAGATCCGGGGCCTCCGGACTCGCGCTCGGCTTGTGGGGATCCTGCCACTGGGGTGCGTTTGCCATGGGTGTCATTCCTGCTGACTCGGCGAATTGTTCACACCCTGGGCCTCTCTTTCAAGGGCCAAGCACTCCAGATTTGGGAATCGCAGTCGAAGCGCGTGGAGGAAACGCTCTGTCCAAGGCTCCGAAGGGGCGAGC
>Ga0114996_10004777_pt1 | contig 16098 bp, 6 predicted proteins | sample ArcticOcean_MG_C_4_FD_87039 | JGI IMG/M metagenome (GOLD analysis project Ga0114996, IMG submission 87039) | Marine microbial communities from western Arctic Ocean - ArcticOcean_MG_CB4_134 | ecosystem: Environmental > Aquatic > Marine > Oceanic | place: Arctic Ocean: Canada Basin | collected...
ACGCTTTTGGCAATGTCCATGGCGTCCAGCAGCGGGACCCCACTGGCCATCAAGATGCCCAAGGTCCGCGAAAAGCGCGCGATGACAATCTTGCGAGTCAGTGGGCCGGCCACCCACAAACGCAAGGTGATTTGATCCCAGCGAAGCCGCCCTTTTTCTGTCCGTTTCCATTTGCCAAAGGAAAAGATGCCGCCAATCAGCAAGCCAAGCAAGAGCCACCAATAGTTGACAAAGAGGTTGGAGACGAAAATGAGCGCTTGGGTGATCCAGGGCAGTTGGCCGCCTTGTTCCACGATGACATCCACCAACTGCGGAACGACGAAGATCATCAGACCGGACACCACGACCAATGACACGACGATCATTACGATGGGATAAATCAGGGCCGAGATTACGGTGGTCTGCAAGCGGACTTGTGCTTCCACGAACTCCGACAAACGGGCAAAAACCAATTCCAACGTGCCGCTTCGCTCCCCCGCTTCCACCATGTTGGCGTACACATCTTGAAAGACGCCAGGGTGATCCCGCAATGCGAGATGCAGGGCAGTTCCTTCATTTACGCTCTTTCGGACTTGGGCCATCACCTGTTTGAGTTGGTCTTGTTCCACCTGTTCTGCCATGGAGCCCAGCGAGTCTGTAAGCGGCACTCCGGCATGCAACAGTGTGGCTAGTCCACGGGTCATCTCTGCGATGTGAGCGGGCTTGACCCGGCGAAAGAGGGAGAAGCTGATCTCTTTGCTTCCCGTCTCCTTTTTGCCCGTGGCTTGCACCACATCGCCACTACCGCCAATGGATTGCTCAACGTATTCACTCAAGAAGAGTGATTGTTTGCGCAACTCGGCGCGGAGTGTCCGCGCGGTCTCGGTGTCCAACATACCCGAGACGGATTTCCCGTGTCCATTCAGCGCCTTGTAGCGAAATACGGGCATTGTCTATCCCATGTCCTCCGCAGTGACACGCATGACTTCATCGACGGTGGTGATCCCTCGATAGACTTTCAAGGCACCGTCGTCTCGAAGCGTGCGCATTCCATTTTCGATGGCTTTTCGTTTGATCCGGCTGGCTTCGGCGCGGCTGACGATGAGCGATTTGATTTCATCGTCTACCGGCAACATCTCATAGATGCCCATTCGACCGACGTATCCCGAAGTGCACTGCTCGCATCCAACCGCCCGATAGAATTCGATGTCATCAAACCCCGTCTCCATCGCCAATTGATCGAGTTCGTGCTTGGGCGGGGAATACGCTTCTCGACATGCCGTGCACAGTGTTCGTATCAAGCGCTGCGCCAAGCACGCGACCACCGATGAGCTGATCAGGAAGGGCTCTACGCCCATGTCGGTCAGTCGAGTGAACGACGTGGCCGCATCGTTTGTGTGCAACGTGGCAAAAACAAGGTGTCCCGTGAGGGAGGCTTGTACCGCGATTTCAGCGGTTTCAATATCTCGAATCTCACCGATGAGCACCACGTCGGGATCCTGGCGCAATATGGCGCGCAGCCCACGACCGAAGGTAAAGTCAATCTTGGTGTTGACTTGCATTTGCCCAATGCCCTCCAGCTGATACTCCACCGGGTCTTCAATGGTGAGGATATTGATCTCCGGCCGATTGATAGTGGTCAAGGCTGCGTAGAGCGTTGTGGTCTTTCCGGATCCGGTGGGACCGGTGACCAAAACAATCCCGTATGGACGTCTAATCAGACTATCCATCGTGGTGAGGTTTTCGTCCGAAAATCCAAGACTCGATAGATCCAACTGTGCGGCGCTGGTGTCGAGCAGTCGTAAGACCAGGCGCTCCCCGTGTGCTGTGGGCACGGTGGACAAACGAATGTCTACATCGCGCCCCGCGATCTTTACGCGAATACGGCCATCTTGAGGCAGTCGTTTTTCGGCGATGTTCAGATCGCCCATGATCTTGATGCGGCTGGTGATGGTGGCTTGGAGGCGCTTGGGGGCCCGGACGATCTCTCGCAGGACACCGTCACGGCGAAAGCGAATGAATACTTCTTTCTCGAAGGGTTCGATGTGGATGTCGGACACCATCTCTTTGATGGCCTGATTCAACACGGAGTTCACCAGGCGAATGATAGGGGCTTCGTCGTCACTCGCATCGAGAATGTCCCGAATGGCTTCTTCCAAGTCGGCCGCGATCTCATCAGCGTCGTCGCCCGCCACTTCGTCGACCACCTGTTCCGCCCCGGCTCGACGATCGAACACCACGTTAATCGCGGAGAATATTTCGTCTGCCGGCGCCACGATGGGCACGATCTCACATTGAAACACGGCACGGAGGTCATCCAGCCCAAACACTTCCAGGGGGTCACTCACTGCCACCACCAAGCGGCGGCCTGTTTTGCGAAGCGGCACAAAGTTGTACTGTCGCGCATAGGCTAGCGAGAAGGGCGCAACCAATGTGGGATCGATGTTTTCTCCGTCGATCTCTGCCTCAAACGGCATGCCCAATTGGGTGGCCAGGGCTTCGGCTACGTCGGCTTGGCTCATGTTTCCGCGGTCTACCAGCAACTCGCCGATACGGCCACTGCGCTCTTGTTGGCTGGCCAGGGCCTCGGTCAAGTTCGCTTCGGAGACCTTGCCTTGCGCCATCAGAATCTCACCCAGCGGCCGCCCCACGAGATTCGTGGACAGGATGACGGTTGCGTCTTCGCTGGTCGCGGTCATGGTGATTTAGTCTCCTTCTTGGAAGACTTCTTCTCATTGCGTTTGTTCACTTCATAGGGATCGTAAAAGAGTTCGTGTGTCTCCGGGGGACCGACCGGATCCACCTCGGAGTCTTCGAATTTTTGGCGTTCCAGCAGGTACCGCTCTTTGCGGGCCTCATCGACGACACGGTGCAACTCCTGGAGCATCCCGTGTTTCTTGTCGTAGTTAATTTGGCCCAGGAACTCTTTCTTACGCGTGGCCAAGAACTCGGCAAAGTTACGGATCTCCTCCATGCGCTGTTCCTGGATCTGCTTTAAGTCACTGGGGTCGTCGATAATGTGCGGGATGATGATCATCAGCAGATTCTTTCGCTGCACTTGTGTCGTCGTTTGTCGGAAAAGAACCCCCAGCAAGGGGATGTCTCCTAAGAAAGGCACCTTACGGACACCTTCCACTTCTCGATCCGTCATCAATCCACCGATAACCACCGGTTGCTGATCTTTGACCACTACGACGTTCTTGACCCGACGATTGGACGTGTTGGGTGCCTTGGTCGCTGGATCGATCCCGTCAAAGTCGTCGATTTGTTGTTCGATTTCCAAGCGTACATGGTTGGACTCATTGACCGTGGGTTTTAGCTTTAGGCTGATCTTGATGTCTGCATATTGAATGGAGCCGAATCCACTGAACGCGCCCAATGTGGAACCTAGGCCACCCAGCGAGCCGAGGCCGCCCAGGCCACCGCTTGCGCCGGAGAGACCACCCAGTCCTCCGAGGCCCAACGCGCCCAGCCCTCCGAGGCCGCCAAGGCCACCGCCCACTCCCGCGTTAAAGGGAACTTTGCGGCCGATTTCGATTTCAGCTTCCTCATTCTCCAAGGTGAGAATGTGCGGTGTCTGAAGAATGTTGACGTCCGAATTCGATTGGAGCGCTTTGAGCGTGAAGCCAAAAGCCGGTATTGAAATGGACGAGGGGCTGGCCCCGGTTCCAGTGGAGCCCAACGAACCGTCGATGAGTGGTCCCAAGAGTAACGCACCAAAGCCACCGGGGAGGGCTTCTTGCAGTCCACCAATGTCTGGGCCCAGACTTCCACCGAAGAAGAGGGGTACTTGTTGGCCATCGATTTCGAATCCATACCCACCATAGCCGGTCAAGCCGAGGCTTCGATCTTTGTCGCTCGTGATCTCCATGATGACGGATTCCAGATAGACCTGTCGGCGGCGGACATCCAACTGCCGGATGACCCGTTTGAGGACTGTGTAGTCTTTTAGTGACGCTTGAATGACCAGCGAATTGGTCGGTTCATGCGCGGTCACCTTCACCTCATTGCTGAGTAGCGCTGCTCCCCCACTCTTTTTCGAAGACTTGCTTGCCTTTGCCTTGGAGGACTTCCGTCTTCTCGAGCTACTCGAGGAGCTTCCCGTAAGCGCTTGCAACGTCGATTGTACGTCTTTCGCGTCCGCGTGCTGTAGATGATGGATGTGAATTTGGCCCTCGCCTGGAATGGGTACATCCAGTTTCCGGATGAGCCGGTCGAGTTGGAGATACGTCGGTTTGTCGGACCGGATGATCAACTGATTGGTCCGTTCGTCGCTGTAGACGGTCATGTCACCGCTACCACCGCCCAGTGCACTGCTGGTGGCCGGCTTCGCCTTGGAGTTTTTTCCCCGACGAACGATGGATGCTTTTCGTCCCCTGGATGACTTTCCTTTGGCACCAAACACGGCTTCAATCTGTTTTTGGATCTCGGCGGCGTCGGCGAACTCAATGGGACGGATCCACACCCGCTCTTTGTTGGAGGGAAGATCCACCTGTCGGATGAGCTTGCGCAATCGACGTATGTTGGAACCCACCTCGGTGAGGATCAGCGTGCTCGTGGGTTCGTAAACCGTGATATCCGCCCCCCCGGTGGCGAATTGTTTGAGCAAGTCCACAACCATCTGGGGATCCACGTATTGAATGGGGATGAGTTGGGTGATCACATTATCCGTTTCTGGTGTCGCCCGATTCGGTCCCAGTATCTCTGCGCCGGAGGTGCGTGCTTCCACCTTTTGCACGATGCGGTAGAACTTCCCGCGTTTGACGACGGTGAGGTTGTTGGCTTCTAGTGCGGATAGATACGCCTTATAATATTCATAGAGCGTGATGGGTTGGCCCGAACTATAAATTGTAATCTGTCCGGTTACGCCTTTGGAGAGTAAGAAACGCTTGCCGGTAAAGCAGGCCATCATCTTTGTGAACTTGTCGAGCTTGAATTCTTCCATGTCGACGTTGAGTTTCGTGTCCAAGGGAAACTTCTTGCAGGGATACTTGTCCCCGTAATTTCGAGTGATGTTGATGGCGTTGACGTCTTCGGGCTTTTTCAGGTTCTTGGTCTTGCCGAGCGTTTTGGGATCAAAGCGGGGATCCAATGCCTTGTCCCCCTTCTTGTTGATGATCCCTGGTTTGCCGTCCAATACGTCATCTTGCTTCGTGCTTGAGGAGGACTTCTTCTTGTTCTTCTTCCTCTTGTCGCGCTTGTTGGCTTTCTTCTTCTTACGAGGTTTTACTTTCTCCGTCGCCGGCGGCTCGTGGGCGGCCAGTGTAGGAGAACTCACCACCAACAGGCTGGCGACCAGGGCCAGCACCATCCACAGGCTTGTTCGTAACCAAGCCGACCTCGACCGGGAAACACGCGGCCCGGTCTGAGCCACTACGGAGAAAGTCAGAAGCTTGTTTGGCCTCGACCGAAAGTGCGTACTGTCTAACATTTGTTTTTTCATAGCGTTATGGCTCCCCTTCCAGCGGAGTCATCATTGAATCGTGTACTTAAATGTTTCTGTTTTTCGTCGGCGCTCAATCTCGAGTGAGACCGCCGCCGAGGACTTGAGTTGATGAAATAGTTCCATGGCTTTATTGGGGCTGTTAATGGATTCGCCGTTGATTGCTTTGATTACGTCACCTGACCGGATTCCGATGGCGCGATACAGGCTACCGGGTTTGACCCCGACCAATTTGAAACCCTCGTACTTTCCACCCCGATAATTGGGGATTACACGGGCTTGCATACCCAGTTGAGTTAGGTCAGTCAGCTGTTCATCGAGCATCTGTCGATCGATATTGAATTCAAATTCCGAGACTTTTTTCACGCCTTTGGAGTAGTCGTAGCTGGCCCGCCCTCCGAGACGACTCGAGTTGCTATTTCGGGGCGATGGTCGCTTGCCGATTCGGGGCGATGGTCGGCCGGTTTGAGGACGAGACGTTCCGCCTTTCCCCTTTTCGTCCCACAGTCCAACGTGGGTGATCCGGTCGCCTTCACGCAGGTAGATGACCTTGGGTAGAATGTCGAGCACCGTTGGCGGTGTCGTTCCGCCCACCCCGTCGATTGGTGATCCAACGGCCACCATCTGTGCGGTGCCGCCGGCGACCATGATGTTGGCAAATCGCAGGCTGAGATCGACAGGGTGGACCATCGTTCCAACCAATTCGATGTTGAGTTCGGACGGTTGCGGCGTATCGTCTGCGGACTCGCACTTGCCTTCGCTACTGCATTTTTGCTCGTCGGTACAGGTTCCGCATGAACCCCCACAGCCATCGCTTCCACACTCTTTGTTCTCGCAGTTGGTCTCACAGTCCGACTTGGCAGCGGACTCATCGGAGCCCCGTTCGATGTTGAACGGACTTCGATCCGTCAGATTCTGAGACAACACGTTTGGGTTGGCACGAGCATACAGTCCTTCATGCTCCCGGCTCGATGGTTGCATGTCCAGGGTCGAATCATCGTCGAGAAACACCCCGGCCGCGTATTCCATGCCCCCTTTGGCCGTCAGGTATGCGGTCGCAGAGAGGGTTGCGAGAGTGATGACCCAAAAGTACTTTTTGAATAGCGTTTCCATAGTCGCTCATGGGTATGATGCAAGCTGCATGCCGTTATCAATACGGGCTAAAAAAGACCACAGTACCCCTTATATCGAACCGAGGGATGAAATCATTCGGCCAAAAATGACATCTTGGCAATCTCACCATCATCGGGTGTGGATCGGATGACATTTTGTCATTGCAGATCACGCCTCATTCAAGACGCTCTGCTCAAGAAAGTGCGTGGTCGTCTTTTCCGGACAACTTATTGTCGTCGAGTTTGCGGTAAATCGTACGGGTCGCGATGCCCAATAACTGGGCCGCCAAGCGCTTGTCCCCCTGTGTCATTTTAAGTGTTTCGGCGATCATGCGTTGTTCGATGTCGTCGAGAGGGGTACCTACCGGGAAGGTGACCATTCGTTGCGCTCCTTGGTGGGCGCGCATCATTGGGGGCAAATTGTCGACGGTGATCATGTTGTCTTTGCACAAAACGATGGCGCGCTCGATAACGTTTTCAAGTTCGCGCACATTGCCCGGCCACGTGTAATTGGAGAGCAGTTCGAGTGCGTTGGGGGTCACACCATCGACTTTCTTGTCGTTCTTCTTGGCGTAAATGTCGAGAAAGCGATGTGCCAGAAGGGCGACGTCGTCCAGTCGTTCTCGAAGTGGTGGGAGGTCAATGGTGATGACGTTGAGCCGATAATACAGATCTTCTCGAAATCTCTCCCGGCGTACGGCTTCCACCAGGTCGCGGTTGGTGGCTGCGACAATTCTGCAGTCCACCTGAATGGTTTTTGTACCGCCGAGACGTTCGATCTCCCCGTCTTGCAGGGCACGCAACAGTTTCACTTGTACGTGCGGGGCCATTTCCCCGATTTCATCCAAGAACAAGGTGCCTTTGTGCGCGCGCTCAAAGCGGCCTTCCTTTCTGCTCGTGGCACCGGTGAATGCACCTCGCTCGTAACCGAAGAGTTCTGACTCCAGAAGTGTGTCGGGGATTGCCGCACAATTGATGGCGACAAAGGCATTTGATGCGCGCAAGGAGCCCTGATGAAGAGCGCGCGCGACCAATTCCTTTCCTGTTCCCGACTCCCCGGTCAAGAGCACGGCAGCGGACGACGATGCAACTTGCTCGACGAGATCCAACATTTCCTGCATGACCAGGCTCTGGCCAATGATTTGGCGGTGGCCCAGTGTGCGGTCAAGCTCGGCGCGGAGTTGGCGATTTTCGAGTACCAAACGCTGTTTTTCCAGCGCGCGTCGAACCCCACGAACAATGTCATGACGTTTGAAGGGTTTGACCACGAAATCGTAGGCACCTTGCTTCATGGCATTCACCGCCATCTCAATCGTTCCATGGGCCGTGATGAGGATGACTTCGGTCTCTGGCGTAATGGCCTTGAGCGAGCGAAGCAGATCCAGACCGCTCATTTCAGGCATTTGAAAGTCTGTGATCACCACCGCTACGGCCTCGTCACGAACCACTTCCAGTGCCTGTCGCCCATTACTGGCCGTCAGTACGGTTAATCCTTCCCGAACGAGGACTTTTTGGAGGGACGTGACAACAGCGGGCTCATCATCAACAACGAGTACTTTCAAATCCGGTTGGGTTTCAACGCTCATGGGACGGTCCTTTCGACGTTATGGCCCGGACAATATCGGCGCTTTGACATTTTGTCAAGGCGCAGTGACATCATGACAAACCGTGGCTAAGGCTTTCATTTCGGGTATTTGCTCCAATCCCGGGGGGGGGTCTTCCGCACTGGAGTCTGGGGGACTCTGGAGTCTTTCTTGCGAGAGGCTATGGTCCGATCTCAGGAACTGGTCGGCCGGGACACATGGGCGCTTGAGAGGGTTACTCGCCGTGGATAAAGTGATCAAGCGCCCCAAACGGTTCCGGGATCCCTGTGAGGTTTGGTCGGGTTTTGCGCATCTGGCTATGAAAATAGTTCATCTGTTTCGTGTAATCCCCGGGGCTAGAAATCATGGAAACCCCTTTATTATTCACTAATTGACGGACTCGGAGCCGGGCCACAGCGATGGCACGCTCCTTGCTCGACCTTTGAGGAGGGTCAAAGGCAGTAGCTTCTCCGCCCAGTTGCGTGCGGTTTTACGTCTGTCAGAGGAAATGTTTCTTGAAAGGAAGGGCGCCCCACGAGCACATGCGTAAACAAATATCGCTCGCGCGCGTGGATGAATTTGCCCAGGACCTGTCCGGCAAGTAGGATACGACCTATCATGGTACGACCCGTTCGCAACGTGTTTTGCGCCTTATTCGTCGTGTTGTTGGGCTCACTGGCGACTTCGACTGCTACAGCTGCGCCAGATCTGGCGTGCACTATCGAGTCATCCGTGACCGAATCGGGCGAGGTCACGCTGACGATGACCGTGACGAACTCAGGGGACGCTACTGCGGAAAACAAAACGGGCTTTGAGGGTGGTTTTCTTTACCGTGACTTGGCCCAAGCACCGGCGGGTGAGTTTCCGGACAGTTTTGTGGCCTTTGACTCGTTGGCCGTGGGCGGCACTGCCCAGGTCGTAGACACATTTTCGACGATTCCAGGCACCTACAAGGCATGGTGTGAGGCCAATCCGGACATTGCAGGGTACACCGTTCCCGATGAAACGAACTTTTCGAACAACGTCAATTCTCACGAGTATACGGTGGAAGAGCCCCCCGTGGCAGCACCTGACCTGGTCATCACCGCAGTGGATCCCGCTACGGAAGACGGCCTAACGTTCACCTTCACCGTGACGGTGGACAATATCGGTACGGCAGCGGCCGGCCCGTTCCAAATCGATATTTACGGCGATAGTCCTACGGAGCCTACATTTACGAAGGACAACCCCGGGAATGTTTTCTGCGCGTTTCCAGAGGGTGTGGCTGACGGGCAATCCGTTTCGGTGGAGTGTTCCAATTCTCACACGGTCCCCGCTCCAGGGCCCTACACGGCTTGGGCATTTGTAGATTTGTTCGGGGAGATTACCGACGAAGCTGACACCAGCAATAACAGTTTTGGACCGACGGAATACAACGCGGGTCCTGCAGATCTGTTGGTGTCGTCGATGGTGGTCAACTCCGACCTGAATGCGGTGACGTACTTGGTCACTGTGGCCAACGAAGGCGGAATTGTCGCCAAAGGTATCGACTACTGCCTCTATTATGATTCGGCTGAGAAACCCACAGGCACGCCCGATGCCATCAAGAACCTGTTGAGCTTGGGGATTGGGCAGTCCGTTGAAATTCAGTTTGACCGCGAGGGGACTCCCAATGGCGACTTCTTGGCCTGGGGCGTAGCGGATTGCAACGACACAGTGCTGGAAACCGACGAGGACAACAATGCCGCATCGGAGGTCTACACCATTCAGGGGCCTCCGAACGAACCGCCCACCATGGACGGTGTCGAGGGACCAAGCTCCTGCAACGAGGCAGAACTCTGTAAGTGGACGGCCACGGCGACGGACACGACGCTGCTTCCTTTGAAATTCCGAGTGACCGAGGGGCCACCCGGAATGTGGGCGGACCCACTGTCGGGAGTTATCTACTTTGTGCCACCGCTCGGTAGCACCTCCCCCAGCTTGTCGGTCACTATCGAGGTGGTGGACGGCGGTGGAATGGCGGATAGTCAATCATTCGAATTTTTCACCTTACCCGTGGATGGATTCGATGGTGTCGTTGGGGCCGTGGGCTCCATGCCACTGAGCGCGGACCAAACGGGGTGTGCCATGGTAGAGGTCCCTGGCGCTGGATTTGCCTATGTTCGTCGGTCCGACTACATGGTGTCGTTTTTCGAGCACACCGGGAAGCCCACTGGAGCCCTCAGCGGATCGACTGAACTCATTGTGGGTAAGGACTATCCGATCCCGGATCCACTGTTGTCCTGTCATGTGGAAGGCTTGCCTGGTGGTGGTTTTGCATTGCTGGAGCTCACCAACAACACCGCCCTGCTCTACGGTTCGAACGGGACGCTGATACGTAAGATCGAGCTTGAGTTTTTGAGCACCATTGTGTTGCTCAGTGAGCAATTTGTGTCCATCGGTGCCACGAGCTTGGCGTTTTTGGATGTGGAGTTGCAGCAAATCATCGTGGTGGATGTGACCACAGGGGCTTTGGATTCGACCTGGGGTGGCAATGAGAAGAGCTCCGTTGGCTCTGGTATTCCCGGAATTCTGGAACTCTACGATACGAGCGCTCCCGCTTTTTACCCCTACGAAGGGTATTTGTGGAGCGATGGCACCGTGATCCGCATCTTCAACGAGTTCTACGGTGCGCAACAACTGGTGGATTATGCACCCAATGGTTCCATTCAATTATCCACACCCATTGGCGAATTGCTCCCCTGTGGCGGCACGTTGAGCAGTCCGTGTCCATCAGATGTGGGAGAGACATGGACTTTGCGAGCCGCAGCCGATGGGGGGATTCAGTTTGTCGATACCTTGTCGGCATCGCTGCACTGGTACGACTGGAAGGTGGACGAGGAGGGGGCGGTCACCCTCGTGGCCCGGCCAACGTTTAGTTTGCCGCCCACGAACCTTTCCTCCAACGAGACGTGGCCAGCAGGCTGGGTGTCCATGCAGGCCTATGGGCTGAGTGCCAACAACTTGTCGTGTGAAGCACTGGGCGCAGGCGGGTACACATGCCACGACCGAGCTGCAGAAAGAGGCTTCGTTATCGATGAGTTTGGGGAGTTTTGGGAGAATTGTCCCAACCTCGATGTGTCGCCCACAACTCTCAATTTTGGCGGTGTTCCGGCGGGACTCAAGAAGAGTACTTCCATCATTGTGGCCAATAAGAACGGCGGTGTTCTCTACATTACGGACGTTCAGTTGATTGCTGGTGAAGATTCATTGGGCTTGTTCGGTATACCCGCACTCGAAGAGCCCGTTCTCTTGTATCCAGGACAATTGATCACCGTGGAAGCGACGTACTCGCCGGAGGGCCCGGGACAGCACAACGCGACGGTAAGCTTTACCTCCAATGCGTGTGACGGATTGATCGTGACGCTCTCCGGACACAGTGGGCCGCGAGTGGACGTGTCCCCTTCCCCCATCGAATTCAAGGGGGTATCTGTTGGAAAAGACACCATTCACGAGCGTGAGGTGACTATTCGCAACATCGGCTCTGATGATTTGGACATCACCTCCGTATCGCTCCAACAGATTTTCCCCATCTTCTACATGATCCCGTCCAGCATTGTGCCCCAGACCTTGATGAGCGGCGACACGATTGTGTTGAAGATATTGTATCCGGCCAACGTTGGGGACGACGTGAGCGCAAAACTTGTGGTGGAGTCGTCCGATCCGGCCCAATCAACCCTCGAAGTCGATGTGCTCGCAAGCACCGAGTCGCAGGTGCGTGCCAAGCCTTCAGGGTTTTCATTCGGCACGGTTTCGCTCGGGGACACTCGCACTCGTGTCATTGAGTTGACCAACACAGGATTTACGGCTGCAGAGTTTGCCGAAGTTCAGGTAAGTGGCCCACCGGGCTTTGAGGTCGATTCTAGCAGTTGGAATTCCACGCTGGAGCCCAACGGGTACTCGTTCCTCAAGCTGTCCTACACGGCGCTCAATGTGGGCTCAGCGGTAGCGCGCGTCTTTTTGATACCGGCCGATCCCACCCTACCGACCTTGGTCTTGTCGGCTGTGGCTGGCACGGGTACACAGCTGGATCAAGGCTTCGATGGGCAGATTGTATTGTCCGGTGAAGACGGTGCGTTTGGTGAGCCAGTGGGTGTGGGAGATACCGTCATTGAGTTGCGATCGGGTGGTTTTGCTGTGCTGGGTCAAACGAGCCAGTCGATCCATATCGTCACTGGCGCGGGTGAGCCGGATCCTTGGTTCGGTGTCAACGGGACACTGGCCATTGCCAGACCCGAGGGTGCGTTCCCACAGGCTACGGACATCGGAAAGACCCTTGTCGAAATGGTTGGTAGTGGATTTGCCATGCTCTCGGCAGACAGTCGTGTGGTCTACGCAGTGGGACCGGATGGCCAACCGAACGACTTCGTGGGTGTCGGTGGGGTCATTGCGCTCAACCAAGTATTTCCAGAGAGCAGCATGCAGAACATTGGTGATACGTTGGTACAGCTCCCCAATGAAAACCTCGCTCTGCTCGCTCGGGACACCGTTCAAGACTTCGGCACGGGGACGACCACAAACTTCGACAAATTGCTGGTGTTCCGACTCGACGGGATCCCGGATGTCTTTACGGGTGGTAGCGGTGAAGTCGTCCTGGCCGGTCCACAATCCGATGTGGGAATAGGTACCGCCGAGGGCTTCGGGGACAGTCTGATCAGCACGCCCACTGGGGGTATGCTCCTCGGGGACACGGAGACCAACAAGTTCTATACGCTCAGTGGCATCGGCGCTTCCATGAACGAATCACCGGGAACGGCTGCCAGCATGGTCGGGCGCTTGGTACCCTTTGCGGACGAGGGATTGTTGTTCTACAGCTACGATCCCGCCACCATCATCGCGCTGCAATATACGGGTTCATCCGTCGCGCTCGATCCTGGATTTGGGGAAGCTGGTGTGGTTTCGGTGACAGGCCTGTGGCCGACTGCGGTGCTTGGCAAGGGGGCTACTGGACTTCGGAGCGGCGCGGGTTTTGTGATTACGGATCCGGCCTGTGATTGCCTGCGTTTTGGGACAGTGGACGGGGAAACCATGACCCTGGAGCCTGAATTCAGTGCGGTGGTGCCTACCAAGTTAACATTTGCCAATGTGCCGGTGGGTCAAGAGAGCGCACCTCAGGGATTTGATGTGACCAATTCGGGCACCTATCCGCTGAATGTCAAGGCAGCCTTTTCGACCAAGAACTTCCGCTTGGTAACGGGCGCCAAAGAATTCGTCATCCAGCCGGGAGACACTACGCAGGTGAGCATCGTGTTTGTCCCGAACGTGATTGGCGTGCACAACGCCACCGTCACGTTCTTGACCAACGATCCAAACGCGGAGCTGGCCACGATTATTCTCGAGGGGAGAACCGGTCCACACCTTCTAGTTTCACCCAAAGACGCTGTGATTGACTTTGGGACCGTCAAACAAGGCGTCCAACTCGAAAAACTCGTACTTTTAGCCAACGATGGCACGGATCCTCTGTCGATCAACTCCATTACCTTGCAAGGCTCCAATCAGTTCGTGATCTTGATCAATCCGGCTGGTGCTGGAACCGCGGTCATTGACCCGCCTGCTACTCCGGGTGCGGCCCCGCCGGTTAAGCAATTAAAGCTGCAGTTCAATCCAACGTCTCCCGGATTGCATACCGCGCTGCTGACCATCAAACATGACGACCCAACGCAACCGGAAACGATGATTGTGTTGCGGGGGCGGTCCGGTGCTCAGCTCAAGGTCACCCCAGCGTCGTTGACCTGTGTTGGTTTGACCATGGGCACCAAGTCATTGTGTGGAACGGTGTTGCTATCGAATGCGGGAACATCGGCTTTGACAGTCGGTGGCATCGCCATTGAGGGCGAGGGATTTGAAGTCATCGCCGCTCCGGGCGATGTGGAGCCCGGTGGGGATCCGATTACGGTGATAGTGGTGGTCGATCCCCAGCATCAAGGAGTTTCTCCGGGAACCCTTCGGATCGTTCACAATGATGCTATTACCGGTCCAGTCACCACGGCTCCCTTGGAGGCCCATGTTCGAGGTGCTATGGCCCTGGTTCCCAACAAAGTTGACTTTGGTGCGGTACCCGAGGGTGGTTCGGTGACGGCACCTGTGTCCGTTACGACGTCAGAATCCGAAACCTATCAAGTGTTGGCCGCGACTGTCATGGGCAATCCGGCGATCCAGTTGTTGACTCCACCGGCTTTCCCGGCAACAGCGAGTGCGACCAGTCCGGTCGATCTGGCTGTGCGCTGTGCCCCCACGATCGCGGGGCATGCAACCGCCGAGTTGATCGTCGTGACCGACGCGTTGGGTTCAACGACTCTTCGGGCCCAATTGACCTGTGTAACAGGACCGAATTTGGTCGCCACACCTGAGGCTTTGGACTTTGGCGCTGTGACCGTCAATCAGACAAAGATATTGCCCATCAAGATCACCCATCAGGGAACCGGCACCGTGTCGATCGGTTCGACCAGTCTTGTTGGACTCACATCGGCGTTTGCAGTGGTTCAAGCGCCGAAAGAGACGCTCTTACCGGGCGAGAGCACACAGGCGACGGTGCGTTTCCAGCCCGGCATCGAGATGGAATACACTCCTGACAAAGCCAAACTTAAATTGGTTTCCGCATCTACGGGCAAAGCGTTATTGGAGGTTCCACTGTCCGGGCGTAGCGGTCCCGGCCTTTCGATTATGGGTGCCTCTACACCACTGGACTTTGGTGCACTGGGAATCGGAAAGACGAGCACTCGCAAGGCGGCTATCGTAAATACCGGCTCAGAACCTGTGGTTGTTGAACCGGTGACAGTGAACGACACCAGCGGTGCATTCAGCGTGTTGGAAGCCCCCGCTAATCCCCAGGCCCTGGGCGCGTCTGAGACCCTCTTTGTGTCGCTGCGTTTCTCCCCGGTCTCAATCGGTGCGTATTCGGGTGAGCTGGCGGTCGTGAGTACCGCGGCTCCGGTTTCATTGGGTCTAGTGGGTAGCGCCGGCGGCGTCCTGCGAGTGAACCCAGGGCACTTGGCGTTTGGTGAGACACCGATTGGAGAGACGAGAACCTTGCCCTTGTTGATTGGCAACATTGGTCACGCAACACCCATCACTGTCTACTATGTTGCGGGTGGCGATATGGATGGATTCACGCTGGAAGGCGTGAACAGTCAGGGGACGGTATTGGCTCCAGGAGAGGTTCTTGAGAATGTGCAGGTGACGTTTGCACCCGAGCGCAACGCTGACTACGCCGCGACGCTCACGTTCTATACCGACAAAGGAGTCCCCAGTGATTCCATTGACGTGGTGCTTGCAGGCAAGTCGGGAGCGCAACCCAAGTTAATCTACCCCATCGCGAATTTCTTGAACTTCCGAAATGTGTTGGTCGGAGTGTCTGAGACACAACCCGTGCATTTGGCAGCGATGGCACCATCTTCCACCCAAGTGCTGGGGTATTCCATCACAGGCGATGCGACTGTTTTTGAGTTGGAAGGGCTCGATAGCTTGCCCACCATCATTGCAGGCGGGAGTGTGGTGGAGCTTGGGGTGACTTGCCATACCGAGGAAGCGGGGGAGTTTGTGGGTCAACTTCACCTGGAGACCGACTCTACGGCGTCACCGAATGTTTCTATCACGCTGCGGTGTGCGACCTCGCCGAATGTGATAACCACGCCCGAGCGGGTGACTTTCGGGAGCGTTCTTCCCTTTACCGAACACACTACAGCGGTTGTCTTCGAGAATGTTGGGTTTGAACCGCTCGGGGTCCAGACGGCCTCGGTCCAAAATGTGGGTGATCTCAGCGGATTCGCCCTAGCGGAGGCTGCGCCAAACAATTTGACGCTCTTCCCCGGCGAAAAGATGGCGATACCCGTTTTGTTTGCGCCGGATGAGTCCGGGGCCTTCGTCGGAATATTGAGTGTAACGACCAACGATGTTGTTTAGCCGGTCATTTCGGTGCTCCTGGATGGAATCAGTGGCCCCGCATTACGCACGGATCCGTCAG
>Ga0114996_10004778_pt1 | contig 16097 bp, 18 predicted proteins | sample ArcticOcean_MG_C_4_FD_87039 | JGI IMG/M metagenome (GOLD analysis project Ga0114996, IMG submission 87039) | Marine microbial communities from western Arctic Ocean - ArcticOcean_MG_CB4_134 | ecosystem: Environmental > Aquatic > Marine > Oceanic | place: Arctic Ocean: Canada Basin | collected...
AAACATTAGGTATAGATAAAGCTGCATCTACTGCTTGTACATTCATTCCAGATGAAGCGAAATTACCACCTCCAGCATGTGCAAAAATCCACTTAACATTTGGAAATCTCTCGGCCAAAGCAATATATCGATCCTTTATAGTTACACCAGGTGGATCAAAGGGAAATAATGTATGACTCATTACTGCCAAACCTCTATCATTTGCAAATTCATAAACTGGAAAATATCCAGGATCATCACTTGGCTTTCTATAGTAATCAGGGTATATCTTAATAAACTTACATCCCTGAATTTCAAAACATCTCTCTAACTCAGGGATCATTTCCTCAGGATAAAATGGAGATACAAATGCAACCGGCACAAATCTATCAGGATTATTGTTTACCCATTCAAAAACAATATCATTACATCTTGATGCATCGCTCAAATAAATATAGTTCACACATGAAATATCTACACCAGCTAAATCCATTATCTTCAAATAAAGATCGACATCTGCACCAATTCCATGCCTTCCTTTAAAACCCAGATGACAATGTATATCTATTACTTTCAAATCAAACATTTTATTCCTGCTTAATCCTTATAACAAAAAGAGGCACTCACACACGTGAGTGCCTCTTAATAAAATTTTAAGATAGAGTTTAAAGTCTTACTCTCTAAGAGTAGTAACTCCATAATAAACAGCTGTTAATGACATAATTAACCATGCGATCATACCAACAATACCATCGAATAGATCAGGTACAAAAACAGTAATTAACATGAAAACACTCACAACTATAAATAACCAAGAAATAACAGTGTTACTTCTTGATTGCTTCAAACTGGTCATAGCAAGGCCTAGAAGAAGGAAAGAAATCCCCATAAATATAGGCATGCCAGCACCAATCGCATCGCTCATTATATCTATAGAAACAGCAGCTTCCGCCTGACCATCTCCAAAAGCCATCTGTGAACCATATCCAAGGCTAGTACCAGCAGTAATTAAGACTGCTGACAACATGAATGTCATTAATCCTACAGCAGCTAATCCATTACCGTTTTCTTCTAATATAGAACGGCACTTAATACTTAATGCAACAAGCATTGAAATAAATCCTAGAGAACCTAACAAAGCAAGAATAGGAGTTAGAATTCCAGCATCCTCACTGAGTTGAAGATTTGCCATGATTCCAGCAACACCTTCTACTTCAGAACTTCCAATAATTGCATCCCACAAGAAACCCCAAACCACAAAAGCTAATATAGGGCCTATTACCAACATCCACCCAACCATAGTTTTAGTAGAAATATTAACGCTACAATTACAGCTAAAGCCTCTGAAATACTCTGACAACTTTGACATTAATTTCTCCTTTAGTAAATAATTTTCCACACGATACAAATAGTATCCACTAAATAAATACAAAATTAAAGGGATTAAAGATATTAACACATTATTTAGTAGCTACTTTTTTGAAAAAAATAAAATTTTATCTGATAAATCTATGAATTGACTAAATAAATTTAATAATTTTATAAATACTACCAAAATTTATTAATCTACATATAAATTACCATATAAATAGAAACTAAATTTACCGGATAAAAATCAGAAAACCAGGCAAGCAGAAAACCAGGCAAGCAAGATTTAAAAAAACAATTGACATATATTGAAATTGGGATTATATTTAATATCATGTTAATCAGATTTGAAGACGATTTATTTCACTTGTGTACTAGCCCTCTATAGGGCATGTTTCAACACACTTAATTAAAATTCTGATTTATAAATAAGTTATGTATGCCCGTTCAAAAATTTGGACGGGTTTTTTTATTTCTAGACAAAATGGAGGACTTGTGGAAAACGAAAACATATTGGACGTAAGAGGCGAAATCTGTCCCTACCCAATGTTAAAAACTAACAAAGAATTAGACACAGTTAACAGCCATGAATTAAAGGTTTTAACTGACCATTCACCAGCATTAATGACAATACCACCTCAAGCTATCAAAAGGGGATATTCTTGCGAAATAGAAGAGTTATCTCAAGGTGAATGGACTATCAAACTAACCAAACAAAATTAAAAATGTAAAAGTTCTTAGGAGAGAAAAATCATGGATATCAAAAACATATCAAAATCTGTTTTACTTTTTGTCACTGTAGCTTTACTAAGTGTTTTAGTGGCTTGCTCACTAATATCTGAAAAATCAACTGCTGCAGACTCAAATATTTCAACGGAATATAACACTTCAAGATTAGTAAGTGTTGAATGGTTAAACAACAATTTAAATGATGCAAACATTAAAATTATTGATGTAAGAAAACTTAAAGATGGTGTGCCAGTTTCATATAACGAAGGTCACATTCCTGGCGCTATTAATATACCTGCAAACACTACATTCCAGACTGAAATGGATGGGGTAAAAGGACAGCTTCCTACAGCAGACCATATTGCAAAAGTGCTATCAGAAGCAGGTGTTAAACCGACAGACACCATAATATTTTATGACGACATCAAGGGCCTATGGGCATCTAGAGCATTATGGGGCATGGATGTATACGGCCATACTGATTCTAGGATTCTAAATGGAGACATAAAATTATGGACTGCAAAGGGTTATACGACATCAACAGAAACCCCAGAAATAAAAACTACTAGCTACTCATTTAAAAACGAGCCCAATACAGACTTAGTAGTTAGTTGGACACAAGTAAAAGAAGACATCGAAAACGGTTCAGCAACCGTATGCGATACTAGATCTCCAGACGAATATACCGGAAAAAATCTTAGATCCGATAGAGGTGGACATATTCCAACCTCAATAAATGTCAACTGGGTGGCTAACTCATCTGAAGATGGTACATTCCTACCTAAAGCAGATCTTGAAAAGCTATATTCTAGTGCTAATATAGTTTCTGGCACCAAAGTTTACACCTTATGTCAAACAGCAGTCAGGGCAACTCATACTTGGTTTGTATTGAGTAAATTGCTTGGATATCCTAATGCTGCAGTATATGATGGATCTTGGGAAGAGTGGGGGAACCGAACAGACACACCAATAGATGTAAAATAAAACTTGTATAAGTAGTTTGTTTGGACAATCCAGACAAACTACTTATAATAGAAAAGTAAAATAAAATACATCTATAAAATATGACTACAAATACCAACGAGATTCAATTCTCAAAACACAAAAAAAACTTATACAAAGGTAGCTTTCTATCTTTCTTATCGATCCTGTTTACTGTGCTATTTTCTGCGTCTAATTCTACATTAGCATCAGTATGGCTGTTATCCAACGTAACAGGTTTTACATTACAACGAAGTAGATTTTGTTTTGCTTCAGGATTCAGGGACTTATTTCTATTTGGCAGTGGATTCACCTTAAAAGGAATATTAGCTGGATTATTTATTTCTACAATAGGTTTTTCTGCAATCATGCATTGGTTGGTTCCAAATACTGCCTTGGGAATGTTGCCACCAGAAGCACATATTTTCCCTGTTGGGTTATCAACAATTGCAGGTGGATTACTATTTGGATTTGGCATGGTAATTGCTGGAGGTTGTGTATCAGGAAGTCTTTATAGATTAGGTGAAGGTTACGTCACATCAATCAGTTCTATATTAGGTATATCTGTAGGTATGATATTAGCAATAATGTCATGGGGATGGTGGAATGATAACGTTATAAAATATGAACCCACTTTATGGTTACCCCAAATACAAAATATTGGTTACTCCTGGTCGATAGTTATAACAACAATTCTAATATCTGCTTTATTTTTACTAGTTAATTATTTGGAATCTAAAACCGGAATAATAGAAACCAGTATCAATGAAAACCAAAATCCTGCATATACATTCCCAGAAAAAATTTTCCACTATTTTAGGTCAATTTTTCTAAAGAGCTATTCACCAATACTAGGTGGATCTATATTGGGTATATTAGGTATTTTAATGTTCATTGTAAAAAAACCAATTGGAGTTACGGGGGGATTATCTCACATAATTACTATCCCATTAACCAAAATAGGTTTGATAAGCAATGAAACAGTTAGCAGTTTAAATGAATTAGGAGGATGTACTTCTTCTGACGAATCGTTAATTAATTCGTCCGTAATGATGACATTTGGAGTGATATTTGGATCTTTTGTTGCGTCAATAATCTCGGGAGAATTCAAAATTAGAGCTCCAAAAAACAAAAATAGATATTTACAATCTACATTGGGTGGAATATTAATGGGGTACGGAGCAACACTTTCCTTAGGATGTACAATAGGTTCATTTTTTTCATCAATCCCATCTTTGAGCGTAAGTGGATGGGTGTTTGGAATAGCACTTGGTATAGGATCTTACATAGGAACAAAAGTGATTAACAGACTGATATGAGTCAACATCAAGAACCCAAACACAAATATTTTAATTTAATATCTCAAGATCTTAAGACACAAGTACAAAGTTTAGAAAATTGTATATCAATTGCATCTGAAGAAAAAATAGAGATATGGATAGATTCTGATCAAGAAACATTCCTTGCGATTGCTCCAATCAAAGCTATAAACGCTAAATTAAAATGCTCGATACTAGAAATAGAAAAAGGGATTTGCAGAATAAAATTATCTTCTTATTAGTAAGATAGTAAGATCCGAAATAAATTTATTCCTTGTCAAATTCAATAGATTTAGACCAAGTCCATCCTAGCTCTCCTGTTTCAACTAACTTTATTTGATTTAATGTGATCGAATATCCATTTCCATATGGTCTAGACAACCCGTCATTAGACTTTAACAGAATATAAAGACATCTAGCTTCATCAAGAATTTCAACTTTTGCACCAATTTGTAATTGAGTGCCTTCAGATTCAGTGATTGTACAATGTTCTACTTTGGTCCTAGTGTCCTTGGCAATCCGCTTATATCCAAAAGATTGCCATAGCAATAAAGGCAAATCAACAAGCACATCAAAATTTTTGGGTAGGATTGAGGTTTTGCACTGGTTGTATTAATGTACCAGTTCCAAATTTAGGCCCTGAGTCACCTGGAGCACAGCTAAAAATAAAAACCATAATTAAAAAAACTGCTGAAATCCGAAAAAACATTTTAAACTCCTTAAATATTAGCTACATACCATTAAATTAATTATTTCCAAATAAATATTCCCCAATTAAATCAATACACCCTAGAGTTTGATTAATATCATTTTCATTAACCCCAACTACTAAATGATCTAATCCAAAATCTCTAAATGAATCAAGTTTTTTATATATTTCTGATTTAGATTGACCAGATCTAACAGAAATACAATTAGCTATTTTAATAGAATTAAAATCCCTGGAAATTATATCAGACAAAGATTGTAATTCATTAAATCTTTCCTGAAATTCTTCAAGTGAGCTAATATTTGACAACCATCCATCTCCTCGTTTAACCACTCTATTTAATGCTTTGTTGGTATTGCCTCCAATCCATATTGGAGGATGTGGATTTTGAATTGGCTTAGGATAACAAACAAATTTCATTTCATTACCATCTGACATGTCGAGAGAAATAGAATCAGAATCACAAAATGACTTAAAAATATCAATACTTTCATCAAGTAATTTGCCTCGTTCAATATATTCTACTTGAAGTGCTTGAAATTCTTCTGACATCCAACCAACTCCAACTCCAAAAATCACACGACCTCTTGAAAGAACATCAAGCGTAGAAATTCTTTTTGCGTTCAATACTGGATTACGAAATGGTAGCACCAAAACACTAAATCCAAGTTTAATTTTGTTCGTAATGCCTGCAACGTATGATAAAACAGTATGCGCCTCAAAAAGTTGTTGCCCATCTGAGCCAAGTGGAAAGCGATCAGAATAAATCTGCGAAATATTCTCAGGGTAGACAGTTCTATCAGCAACCCATATTGAATCAAGCCCAACATCTTCAGCTAATTTTGACATCTTTTCAATACGCTCTACTTCATCAACATTGCTAAAAGGAATATTGAATCCTGAAGAAACTGAAATCCCAATCTTCATCTAATCACCTCGGTTTCTTGATAATTATGAAGTTCGATATTTGATAATATTAATATCAGTCAGTTTTAAATTTATGAATTTTATTTTTCATGGATATTATATAAATTTCACCATCATAACTTTCGCCAAATGATGTGATTTTTAGTGAAGATTCTATTAAAAGCTTTGCATCTGTAGGGTTTTTAGGATCTAAATACCAAATCTTACCAGAACAATAATCTCCAAAAATGTATTTTCCTTTAATATTTGGAACTTTAGATCCTCGATATACGTATCCTCCTATGATTGAACAATTCAAATTAGCTCTTGAAGAATATTCAAATATAGGATTTTCCAAATTTGATTGATCGCAGGATTGTCTAGGTTTAAAACAATGTGCCCCTTCCATGACATTCCAGCCATAATTACCACCTTTGCGAATCAAGTTAATCTCTTCATAATCAGATTGTCCTACATCCCCTACCCATAAATCTCCATTTTCAAAATCAAAACTAAATCTCCAAGGATTCCTTAACCCAAATGCCCAAATTTCCTTCTTTACATCAATATCATTAATAAAAGGATTATCTTCAGGAATCTCATAAGGAATTAATTTAGATGCATTTTCAACATTAATCCTTAAAATTTTACCCAAAAAAGAATTTTTATTTTGTGCAAAATTTCTGGGATCACCTGCAGATCCTCCGTCTCCTACACCAATATATATATACCCATCAGGTCCAAAAGCTATTGCACCACCATTATGATTTTTATAAGGTTGTGAAATTTCTAAGATCACAATCTCACTTTCAACATCAGCTTTATTGGCATCATTCTCTTTAGTAGTAAACATAGACAACACCGACCTTCTAGGATTTGCTGCCGAATAATAAACAAAAAATCGTTTGTTCTTTGAATAATTAGGATCAAAAGCTAATCCTAACAAACCTTCTTCATTTCCTCCGGTAGTAGTTTTTTTACTAATATCTAAGAACAATTCTCCTGTGTCAGATTTATTTGATCCATCAAAAATTAGAATTTTACCTTTTTGAGAAACCAAAAATAATTTCTTGGAATTATCCCTGGCATTAGTTAAATATACCATCCGGTCTGACAAAACATTTGGGAAAACAATTTCAATTTCTGCGAGATGATCGGTCGATAATTGTTGAGTCTTTTCACTAACTTGTTGATCTAATAATACATATGTTGCAAAAGCCAGAAGTATACCAAAAATCCAATAAAAGATAGATCTATTTTTCAGCAAAGATTTCTTGTCCAATTTTATGAGAATTTATCCAATCCCAATTTAATTCAACACCAATACCATCTCCATCACTAGCCCACACATTTCCATTTTGATCAATTGCATCTAAATCATCACTATAGTCAACGTAATAGGGAGCTCTCGTAGTTTTTAGATTTGGATGAACAAGTCCAAGTTCGAAAAAATTAGTATTACGAATAGATGACATTATGTGCCTATGAACTGGACCAGGACCGTGAAGCTCAACATCCAATCCAAATCCTTCTGCCGCATGAGCTATTTTCATAGCACCAGTTACTCCGCCATCTTCATGTGCCCCTGCACGAACATAATCTGTAGCATCAGCGACTATAAAATCAACATGCTGTTCAAGGAATCGAATATGTTCCGTTTGGAGGATTGGAGTTTTTATCATCTGTCGTAATTTTCTATGTGCAAATTGAGAAACTCCTCCATCTTGAAAAGGATCTTCAAGCCAAAAAAATCCAGCTTCATCACAAGCATAACCAATTTTAAGAGCATCCCCGAAATTTTTTATTTCACATGCAGGATCTATAAGTAAATCTAATTTACTATGAAATTTTTCACCTAATTTAAGAACGTTTTCAACTTCTCTATCAATGTTATATCTAGCTAAACCCCAACCATGAACTTTAAAAGATTTATATCCCATTTCAAGACATCTCTGTGCAAAATCAACAAAATCTTGAGGAGTTGTGAGGCCACCATTTTCGTCTCCATGCAAAGTTGAAGCATATGCCTTTAAAGGTTTTTTCTCTCCGCCAAGTAATCGATATAAAGGTTCTTGATAAAATTTCCCAGCAATATCCCAAAGACAAATATCAATAATACCTAAACCAAGTATAGCTCCATGTCGCAACACTCTCTTGATGTCGTTATATATTGTTTCTCGTGAAAGTGCACTTTTACCAATTAAATATTCAGAAACAGCGCGAACATCTGCTAGTGCCGACTGTGACACATCTGGGAATTCTCCTATAATTCCAAGATCTGTATGGATTTTTAGAATTGAACCACCTGTTTTAAGATTAGAACCCGATTGATAAACCATATTGAAAGTATTGTAATCTTTACCAATATCAGCAAGTGTATATTCAACATGTATCGCTTCTATTTTAGTAATTATAGGAGCAGGTTTCATAAAAATTTCTCCTGGTAAATATCAAAAATCACTTTACTTCTTCCCAAAATTCAATCCAACTGGTCGGACCATCAGAATCATCCAGCAAATTTCTAAATTCTTTATAAGAATCCCTTGTATCTGGGAATTTATTTCCTTCTCTATATGGAGAATCAATTATTTCGGCCGACCATTGCATGTACACCCTATTTAATTCATCGTTTGGACAAGGCAAAGATCCTCCATTGTAGTAAATACTACTTTGAGACCTTTGGCCTACTTGAGTGTATATATCTGCAACTTGCCTAAGCAATAACGCTGCATTTTTAGCTTGTCCTGATTTTACTTTGTAAGTTCTTCTAATCACATACATTTTGATTTCTCCTTTATAATAAAATTTTAATATTAAACTAAGCGATCAAGGAAATTCTATCTTAACTTGATCTAACATTATATGTCCTTCAGGCAAATAACTTTGATCAACCTCATAATCTGTACCTGCACTCAATTTATGAACTTGACCAGCATCTAATTTTTCTTTGGGCACTATTACTAGTGGATGTAGGACAAAAATTATGTCACAGTTCAGGTCTTTTAAAACATCTGATATATCTCCATGTCCATAAAAATTAACCCTATCATGTCTTGAACCCAAACTTGTCCACTGAGCTTGATCGGGAATAAGAGTAATAGTTTGTTCAGTCCATTCTTTTGTAACTTTTATAGGTTGCCCAGTAAGCACATGGTTTTGAAAATGGCTACCTACACCAGCTTGAACTAATAAAACTAACTCAGTATCTCTCATTTTCATATCACCCTTAATACGTACTGTAACAGAGGCATTCGTCCAATCATTTGGATGCCCACCTTCCAAAAATTTATTTTTCTCTGCAACAGATTCATGATGACTGTCATAATCTCTTTTTCTTTGACTCTCTTTAGATGTATATAAACAATATAGTAAATGTAGATATCCACCCCCAGGAGGAGCATGATTACCATCAACCCACCATGGACTTCTTGTGATTGCTGAACCATTTTCTATCAACAAAGGACTGGGATATTCTTCCCAACCTCCAGTACCATGACTAAAATCTTCAACATATACTTTATTTTTTTCAGACATTTCTACACCTTTTGAAATTTAATATTTTTGGAACTACGTTTTGTCATTATCATAATTAAATGTTATTGGACTTTGGGAAGCTTTATTTACTGTTAAATTGAAAATATCAAACCTTTGATATCCCCCAACAACATCATGGTATTGCTTGGGTATTACACATTGTGAAATATCTATTTTACAATACAATAAATCTTCATTATCTTGTAAAACATCACTAACAGTTTCACCGTTAGGTCCTGTAATCATAGAAATTCCATTAGGTATTCTTTATAAATAAAAAACTGGTATATTAGTGAAAAGCATTATACTACATAAAATACAAAAGAAAGATAATTGAAAAAATCAATTTCAAAATGAAAAAACATGCTAAAGTTGTAATAATCGGTGGAGGAATCGTAGGCTGTGGAATAGCATTTCATCTTTCCAAAATGGGGTGTCGTGATATAGTGGTTATTGAGCAAGGTCCACTATTTGATACTGGTGGATCATCTTCTCATGCTCCTGGACTAATGTTTCAGAGTAATCCCTCAAAAGCAATGACAGAATTTGCTAAGTACAGTGTAAACCTATATAACAATCTTCAGCTTGATGGCAAACCAGTTTTTCATCAGACAGGAAGCATGGAAATTGCTTGGACATCTGAACGCTTGCAAGATCTTAAACGCAAGGCTGGATTTTCCAAATCATGGGGGCTTGATCCAGTTTTAATTAATGTAGAAAATGCCAGAAAAAAAATACCTATTCTAACAAATCAAATACAAGGTGCTCTCTATATGCCAACAGACGGAGTTGCCAGTGGAATTGGTGTTACAAAAGCTCTTGGACAAATCGCCATAGACCTCGATACTACATTTTATCCTCATACCACGGTCACAGGACTAGAAATTAGTAACGGTCGAATCCAAGGGGTTGTTACAAACCAAGGACGTATAAAGACAGAGATTGTTGTTACAGCAGCTGGGATTTGGGGACCCATTATAGGCAAAATGGCAGGAGTTCATATACCTCTTGTTCCTATGGAACACCTTTACGCCGTAACTACTCCTCTTTCAGAACTTCATGGAGAAACATCGGAAATTAGTCATCCGATTATGAGACACCAAGATAAGGCTTTATATTTTCGTCAACAAGGAGAGTGTTACGGATTTGGTTACACTGGCCATGAGCCACGACCAATAGACCCTGAAAACATTCTAAATCACAAAGATTCTGGAGGCACTCCCGCAATAAGTGCTTTGAATCCACCTGGCACACCTGAAGCTTACAAACAAGCTATAGAATTAATCCCATGCCTGGGCAACACTAAAATTTCTCATAGTATTGGAGGAATGTTCTCTTTTACTCCAGATGCCATGCCACTTTTAGGTGAATCAGATAAAGTTAGTGGTTTTTGGTCAGCTGAAGCTGTTTGGGTTACTCACGCAGGTGGTGTGTCCAAAGTGATTGCTGAATCGATATTAAATGGCGTGCCGTCAATAGATCTCCGCGAATGTGATATTAATCGATTTCATCCTATCGAGCGTACAAAATCATTCTCGCTTGCCCGAGGAGTTGAACAGTACAAAGAAGGAGTTTATATACATCATCCTCTTGATCAAATGCTTAGCTCCAGAAACATGAAGCTAAGCCCATTTTACGAGAAGGAAAAAACACTTGGTGCTGTATTTTTTGAGAGCGCAGGATGGGAAATTCCACAATGGTACAAGACAAACACAGAATTATTGAATATATCTTTCGAAAAACAAACATGGGTTAATCGTAATTCTTGGGCTAGTAGAAATTGGTCTCCAATCGTGGGTGCTGAACATCTAATTGCAAGAGAAAAAGCAGCAATTTTTGACTTAACATCGATTACTAAAATTGATGTACAGGGACCTAATGCCCTTTCTTTTTTGCAAAGTATTTCTAGCAATCAAATGGATCAACCAATTGGACGTGTCACTTATACTACTATACTTAACGAACATGGTGGAATTATATCTGATTTAACAGTTACAAGGTTAGCAATTGATCATTTCATGGTAATGACTAGCACCAGATATGGATACCAAGATCTTAAATGGCTACGTGATCACTCATCAAAAAATAAAGGTTTGATTATAAAAGATGTCACAAACGACTTTGGTTGTCTTTGTTTATGGGGACCTCAAGCTCGCAATATAATCAACTCAATTAGTGACAATGATTTCTCTAATGAATCGTTCCAATATAGAGATGCACGTTACGTGAAAATAAATAATATCACTGTACTGGCAATCAGGCTTTCATATGTAGGAGAGCTCGGCTGGGAGTTATATGTACCTAACCAGTATGGACATTTATTATGGGAAACAATATGGGAGGCAGGGGTTCCTGCTGGATTAATCGCTGCTGGACTCGGAGCTTTTACATCTATGAGGATAGAGAAAGGTTATAGATTATGGGGTACCGATATTCACACAGAATATAATCCTTATGAGGCAGGCCTTAAATTTGTAGTGCGACTCAATAAAGGAGATTTCATAGGGAAAGATGCTTTAATAGACATCAAGGAAACAGGAATTGAGCAAAAATTATGTTGCCTCACCATAGAAGATTCTCAATCTATTATAATCGGCTCAGAACCAGTAATTCTTGAAGATAAAATACTCGGCTTCGTCACTAGCGCAGATTACGGGTATAACATTGGAAAAGGAATAGCATACGCATATCTCCCATTGAAATATTCACAAACTGGAACTAAACTGGAAATAGTTTATTTTAATCAAAAGTATAGTGCGATGGTATCTGAAGAACCACTATACGACCCTGAAGGGATAAAAATGAGAATATGAACAAATCATCTATAATAGATAGGTTAGAAAAAGATGAAATCCTGATACTGGACGGAGGTACAGGTTCTGAACTTCAGAGACGTGGTGTTAACATCTCAATACGAACTACCGACGGCGAAATGGGAGCGTGGTCAGCCACAGCCAATATAGATGCTCCGAATATCGTCCGTGAGATACATGAAGATTATATTAAATCTGGAGCTGAAATCATAACTACTAATAGTTTTTGGTCAAATCGCACTCGACTAGATCGTATCGGTCTTGCGGACAAAATGGAGGAATACACACGGGCATCAGTTATTTTGGCCCAAGAAGCAATAGATAATTCTGGCTCTAGCACATACATTGCAGGTAGTATGGCCCCGCCACAAGGAAGACCTAAGCCTGGGAATACTGTTGAAGTAATTTCTAAAGACCTACTATATAAAGAGTGTCGAGATCAAGCTTTAGTTCTCACTGAAGAGGGTGTGGACTTTATCTTGTTGGAGTATGTTAGTTCTATCGAAGAAGCTACAACGATGGTAGAAGCAGCATCTGAAACAAAACTCCCTGTGTTTCTAGGTATTAAACACTTTGATTCATCTGGAACTTTACGTTCTAAAGAAAATACTGTTGAAGCCATCAAGGTAGTTGCAAATTTGCCAGTTTCAGTAATACTAGATATGTGTAGCTCCCCTGAGGATATTACAGCAGTTCTACCTTTAATTCGTAATGAATTTCAAGGACCAATTGGCGCCTATGCCAACATTGGATATATTCAAGATCCTACTGCCCACACGGATAAAACCAAGCAATGGCACTATATTGACACCGCAGAAAATACTCCAAAACGATATGCACAAATCGCTCAAGATTGGATCAACAAAAGTGTACAAATCGTAGGAGGTTGTTGCGCTTCCACACCCGAACACATTGCCGCAATACAAGAACTTAGCATACCTTAGGCAAATAATGATGCGTTTAGGTACCTATTTTGTGATCGTAAACATTAAGAATATGTCATAGATTATTTATGAGAATCAAAACACTCGCTACAATAAACTGGTCTGTCACCTGATGGCTTAAATGGAACTTTAGCCTCTTTATTACAATCAGAACACTGAATAGAATGTAATTCCCTTGGTTCTCTATCTCTACCAAATCCTCCTCCTCCTCCGCCACCACTGCGACCACCACCAGTATTTCTTCTGCCTCTTGCGTCTTTTCGACAGTTGGGGCAACGTTTTGGATCAGAATAACCCTTTGCAGAATGAAAACTTTGATCATCAGCACTAAAAGTAAAATCTGTATTACAATCTAAACAACTTAATTCACGGTCTGTATAACTCACTATTATGTCCTTTAATTTTTGAAAACCTCATCCATAAGGATTAGTTATAGATTAGTGATAATAGAGAGATTAAGCTATCAACACTCGGGTTGATAAGAACTGTCCCCCTAGATTCACAATAAGTATAAATAACACTTAATCAAATTCATTATATACCTTTATGTTAAGAATGAACAATATAATAACTGATTACATCGTTGATAATTATCAATCTTAATCCATTTTTATACAAATTAAACTGTCATAAATATTGACCAGCTACAATTACAGAAAGCTAAGAGATACCCTTTTACTGCAAGAAATCAGAACAAAACCGAAGATTAGAAAGAGGCAGAAGTAAAGAAGAAGTTAAAAGATTATCCCGGTATTATATTACGCGGTACAGTAGCACCATCAAATTGAAACCCCCCTTTAGTTTTTGGAAATGGAATTGATACTGACCCACCTGTAAGGGTGGACAAATGACAAGCTTCAACCATTTCAATAGCAGCTCTTCCATCCTCTCCAGTCACAGAAGGAGGTCTGTTTTGAAGTAATGAATCTACAAAATCTTGTGTTTGTAAATGAAAAGCTTCTAACCTCGTAGCCGAAAAATCTTCTCCCATAGGATCAAATTTAGGCATTTCCCATACATCTTCCCATTTTCCGTCTTTAGTAACACTCAGTTTGCCAAAATGACTAGCTTGAATTAAACCTTTTTCTCCCCAAATACGTACAACATCGTTAGTGTTAGGAAAACCCGGATCTGGTAGCTCATGACTCATCCAAACTTGAGCAGTAATACCTCTAGAAAAATATACTTGAACCATTGCATTCATAGATCTCCACGTTTCTGCATTGTAAGAGTTCACTGTTCCAAATATTTTTGTAGCATTGTCGTTTGTAAGAAATCTTAATAAGTCAAAACTATGCGCGCCTCTATCAAGAATAAAACCTCCATTTTCAACAGCATCTACCCAAGGTTTATTCCAATTCTTGGATTTATAAAGGCTACCTTTCCATAAAGTGGTCATTTGGATTGCACGTATATCACCTATTACCCCTTCATCAATTAATTTTTTAGCGTTTCTAAACACACCTCTATATCTTAATGTTTGAATTACACTTAATTGCACATTTGCTTTTTTACACGAATCTATCATTGCATCGCAATCTGCAACATTAGTCATCATAGGTTTTTCAAGTAACACATGTTTCCCAAATTTTGCCGCTAAAATCGTTTGCTCTGCATGTACAGAATGAGGTGTGGCAAGTAATACAGCATCAATGTCATCACGTTCTAGCATATGAGTATATTCAGGTATAAATTCTATTTCAAAATCAGAGGCTAATTTTGGTCCTCGACTACCTCCTGATATAGCTACTAGATTCACTCCTGAATTATGATATCTTAAGCAATGTGAATACGTCCTTCCCATATGTCCAGATCCAACGATACCCATACGTACAATTTTCATTATATTAACTCCTAGTAGTAGTTATGAAACTTTGAATTATTTTTACACATTAAATACTTTCTTGTTTCCTGAAACAAATTGTTTTAGTATTAGCTTGAAAAAGATACTTCCAAAAAACAATACATGCACACATAAGAAAATGAAAGCAATTACAAGAAAAACTTGGCTAGACAAATTAAATTATTTAAAATTGTAAAATATGGAGCTTATATGAATATTAAAATATTAATCTCAATTATATTAACAATCATATTGATTTCACTGATGTCATGTGCAGAAACTGATACTAGCACATTAACTGAAACTAATGAAAAGAAAAATGCCAAAGGTTTGTCCGGAACTATAGTAGAGCCTAGTATTTTATTGAATTTAGTAGGTGGCAAACAAAAAGAAAAAATACTCCCATTGAAAATTTGGGAATGGAATGGAACACAACAACTAGTAACTACACCAAGTGGTGGAGTTCCTCCAAATATGTCAAATCTAAAAATGAAAGCAAATATGTGTGTTTTAGAACACACTAGCGTCATCAATGAAGATCTATCTATAGGAAGCTCCGTTAGAGTAATTGAAGAAGCAGAATGTGAATGGGTTTTGTATATGGGAGATGGCGCCTTGAAAAAATATAACGTTGGAATAATGAAAATTGAAATAATATCCACAGGCTCTACAGGCTGGACTTGGTCTACATCTGTTGAATCTAATTAAGATGTGTGAGAGTCAGTTCATATTAATCTATGAGTGTAATTCACGATGATCATAGATGCATATTCGCTTGTAGGAGCCATACCAATTCGCAGTAGCCCAGTTGATTTTCCTCAACTCTTCGAAGAGATGGCTTCCTCTGGTGTCAACCATGCGATGGTAGCCAGCCTTCGAGCACTTCATGCGGACACTCGTAAAGGTAATAACCATTTATTCACTTCTGTAGATGGTGACACCAGAGTACTCCCAGTGGGAGTTGTGGCACCG
>Ga0114996_10004779_pt1 | contig 16095 bp, 12 predicted proteins | sample ArcticOcean_MG_C_4_FD_87039 | JGI IMG/M metagenome (GOLD analysis project Ga0114996, IMG submission 87039) | Marine microbial communities from western Arctic Ocean - ArcticOcean_MG_CB4_134 | ecosystem: Environmental > Aquatic > Marine > Oceanic | place: Arctic Ocean: Canada Basin | collected...
GTATAAAGTTATAAAAATTGATCAGTCTCCAATTGGAAGAACCCCTAGATCAAACCCGGCTACTTATACGGGGGCATTTACCCCGATCAGAGAGTTGTTTGCAACAGTTCCCGAAGCACGAATAAGGGGATACAAACCCGGTAGATTTTCATTTAATGTAAAAGGAGGCAGATGCGAGGCTTGTGCAGGAGACGGGCATATTAGAATTGAGATGCAATTTTTACCAGACGTGAATGTTCCTTGTGAAATATGCAATGGCGCCCGATATGGCAGAGAAGCAATTGAAATACTCTGGAAAAACAGAAACATTGTTGACGTATTAGAAATGACAGTTTTTGAAGCAGCGGATTTTTTTAGTAATGTTCCGAGGATTAAAACCAAGCTTGAAACCATGAAAGATGTTGGGTTGGGATACATTACGCTGGGGCAACCAGCGACAACTTTAAGCGGCGGTGAAGCACAGAGAATCAAGCTTTCATCTGAGCTTGCCAAATCTTCCACTGGGAAAACTTTATATATTTTAGACGAACCTACAACAGGGTTGTCTTTTTCAGATTGTGCAAATTTATTAAAGGTGTTGCACCGATTAGTGGACTCAGGCAATACGGTTGTTTTAATTGAACATCATTTAGACATGATTAGAAACGGCGATTGGGTGATTGATTTAGGGCCAGGTGCCGGAGAAGATGGTGGTAAAATAGTTGCTCAGGGCACCCCGGAAGATATCATAAAATCACAGGAATCAATTACAGGGAGGCATATCAAGTAGTATTAATATTTACAGGGAGTGCACCATTGTAAATATTTTGAATTTTGCCCCCGTATGGTCTTTGAGTATATACTTTGAATCTGTTTAGTAATTGGCCCAACTGATCCTGTCCCAATTGCTCTATTGTCGACTTCTCCTACGGCAGTCACGTGAGCGGCAGTTCCAGTCAAAAACATTTCTTCAGCCAGGTATATTTCACTACGATTTATATGTCGTTCAATGACTGAAATATTCAGGTCGTTTTGCGCAATTTCTTTGATTGAATCGCGAGTAATTCCGGTGAGGATGTTGTCTTCAAGGCCAGGGGTATGGAGTTCGTTATTTATTACTAAAAACAAATTTTCTCCAGACCCTTCAGACACAAATCCGTCTTTGTTAAGCAAAATAGCTTCATCAAAACCTGCTAATACAGCTTCGGTTTTGGCAAGAATACTGTTAACGTAATTCCCGGAAACTTTAATTCTTGGCGGGACGTTAGTATCATCCATTTTTCGCCAAGAAGAAGTTGTACAACGGATTGTCCCCTCTGCGTCGAGGTAGGCACCAAAAGGAATAACGATTAAATTGAAATCACTCTCTATTTCATGAAGTTTTAAATTTGCAATCAGCTCTTCGTTTTTGTAGGCAATTGGCCGAATATAGACATCTTGTTCGTGTTTGGATTGTTGTAGCAAATCAATGGTAATGTCGCAAAGCTCGTCCACGGAAAAAGGGATGCCCATCATCATGATTTTGCAACCCTGAAGTAGTCGCTGATAATGTTCTCTCAGTTTAAATACGTATAATGTTTGTTCGGATTCGTTCCAGTTGCCCCGAACTCCTTCAAATATTGCAGTTCCATAGTGTAAAGCGTGCGTCATGATACTTATTTTTGCGTCCGAAATAGGTACCACCTTGCCTTGGAAATAAGCTAGAGATTTTGGCATTTCTGGCTCCCTTAATATGAAAATTATATCAACATAGACATGTTACCTATATTGGATATAGTAAATCAAGCCATATTTTTTTCAATTTACTACAAAAAAGTTTTGCATAATACTGACCAAATAATGTAAAGTAAAATAATATTTTAACGAAAGTTGTAATTATGCCAAAAGGACACGCTCAAAAAAGAGAGAGCAAAAAGCCAAAAAAAGCAACTCAGAAAATTTCTGGAGTAACAATCGATCAGCAGGCCGTGCCTGAAGTTCAAGTTATCAAGAAAAAGCGAAAAACTGAGGAATGATTTTAATTTAAACGAAAGATTTAGCTGGATTTTTGCCTAGGTTTATATTTAGATTTTGGTTCGTCTAAGATGATGCCATAATCTTGGTCTTCCAAAAGAATTTTTTCTATCAATTCGATTGAAATCTCACGAGGATAAGGGCCAGACTCGAGGGTTTTGGAAAGAAAGTTTTTTATTTCGGTTGCAGCTAATGGCTTGTTATTGTTTGCAATAAGTGACCGGAAAACAGCTTCTTTAATAGGAGTGTCTGGCAATAAGTAATCCGGCAATTGGGAACAGTGCTCAATAATCCGGTCTATGAAATCTTGGTGCCCAAGAAGTCCTATAGAATCGGATGACTCAGACTGTTTGTCTTGATAGCATTTTCTGTTTGCAATTAAGGTTTTAATTGATTTGTTAGTGAAGACGTTTTGGTCGACATCAATTTTATATTTTTTAGTTTTGGCCATTGAAATTCCCGTTGTTAAGTAATATTAATAATGATAACTTTTTATATCGAGTCTTGCAAACTTTTGTCGATTTCAAGTTCATTCCATTCTAGCATTTGAACATCTATAACGTCACCAATGTTTTTTACTGGAGTGTTTTCGGGACAAATTGCTAATCCGTTACCAGTTGACATTGATGACAAAATATTTGACGCCTGTGATCCTGAAAGGTTTGCATAGAGCTCGCCATTTTTCTTTGATACGGATACGCGTGCATAAACCCTTCGGCCGTCTGTATTTTCTATTTTGTTTTCTAATATAGCTTTAATTGTTGGGATCTCTGTTGGTTCACGCCCCATCATTTTATGTATTGTCGGGCGAACAAATTGGTGAAACGCAACTAGAGAGCTGACCGGATTGCCAGGCAGGCCTATATGTGGAAGAGATTTTTGGCCATTTCTTTTCAGAGATCCAAAAGCCAAAGGCTTACCGGGCTTCATGTTGACAGACCACAGTTTGATTTCTCCGTTTTTGGACAAAAAATCTTTAACTATGTCGTAGTCTCCCATAGATACTCCGGCAGAAGTAATTAATAGGTCTGAATTGAAAGCTTCTTGGATTTTTTCCTCGAGGCTCTCAATTGAATCTTTAGAAATTCCTAACATTATAGGAATACCGCCTGCTTGCATGGTTGCGGAATAAAGAGAATAGCTGTTACTATCAAAAATTTTTCCAGAAGAAATTTTTTCATCGAGGGTCAGAAGCTCGTTTCCGGTTGAAAGTATTGTCACTTTTGGTCTTCGGGTAACCTCGACTGAATCTAATCCTGTCGAAGCACACAGTCCTATATCGGCAGGCTTCAAAAAAGTTCCACTTTTTAGAATTTTAACGCCTTTTTTGACATCTTCTCCTTGTGGCCGGATATTATCATTTTTAGCAGGAGAATCATGTATTTCTATTACGTAATCTTCTTTTATGTTCTGGGGCAGACTCAATTGATTTTCGTTTGTAAGCTCGAAAGGTATAACAGCTGAAGTTTTTTTGGGAATTTGAGCGCCAGTCATGATTCTTGCAGAATGGCCAGATTTTAGTTCAAAGTTAGCGGTTTCGCCAGCATAAACGCGGTTGTCTACCTTTAGCTTTACTGGAGAATTTTTTGAAGCTTGAGTTACGTCAGAATGGATTACAGCATAACCGTCTACAGAAGAATTAGGAAACGGAGGTATATCAAAATTGCTTTTTATGTCTTTTGACAAAACTTGCCCCAAAGATTTAATTAAAGGTGTGTTTTCTGAGGTTAAAACACTGACTGATTGCAATATTACAGACTTGGTTTCTTCGACGCTATGTAATGGGTTGTGACGGTGCAAGTTTTGCTTTTGTTCTATTGAAGGCATTAATTTCTCCGGCCAAGTGGCAAGTTATTTGTCGCGAAAAGTCACACCAAGAGTCTTTTTCAATTCTAACAAAATTTTCTTAATTTCATTCGACACTTCGTTTGAAGTCAGCGTTTTGGAGGCAGATTGAAATATAATTTTATAAGTCATTGATTTTTCTTGCTCAGTAGAGTTTTTTTCGTAAATGTCTATTGGAATACATTTTTTAGTAAATTTGGATTTTAAAATAATTGATTCTATTTTTTGTGAAGGAATTTTGGTATTAGCCAATACGGTCAAATCTCTTTCTGAGGTTGGGAAAGTAATTATTGGGCTGTATGATTTTTTGTTAACAAACTTTGAATAAATTTTGTTTAAATCTAGCTCAAACAAAAGAGTGCTTGTCTCGCTAATATCAAATGAAGACAATATTTGATTTGAAACTTTTCCAACTTTTCCAAGATTTGTTTCGCCGAGCAAAATGTTTGCATGTTGTCCGGCCACAAATAAGGAGTCATTTGACCGAGCGTATGCGACGTCGAATTTTAGTTTAGAAAAAATGCCCTCCAGAATTCCTTTGATGTCATAAAAATCTAATTTACGTTCTTTCGTATTTGTCCAACTAAGTGACGAATTGCTTCCTGAAATTACACCAACAGCCATTTCGTTTTGAATAGGTAGTGAGCCGGGGGAGTTAATAAATGTTTTTCCTATTTCAAAAATTTTTACGGGACGTTCCTTTAGGATGTTTTGGTTTGCAGATAGGGTCTCTAGAACTCCTACAACTAAACTTGTTCTAAGTGTTTTTAGTTCGGAATTTAGAGGGTTAGCAATATTCACGAAATTTTCAGTGTTTTCAGGAGAAACAACAGAAAGCAAGGTTTCGTTTTTTAAAGAATAAGTGATTATTTCCTGCATTCCATATTCGGCGCAAGCATCCCTGATTTGCTCTCTAAGATGTAGCGGCATATTAGGGGTATATTGAGGGATGGGGTTTGAGATATTAGATGTTGGGAATTTATCGTATCCCAAAATCCTTGCTACCTCTTCAATTAAATCTTCTTGTATTTTTATATCAGACCTCCAATCAGGGATCACGATTTTTACAGACCAATCACTAGTGTTTTCAAGAGGACTTTTCGGGACACTTTTAAAGCCGAGCTTATTAAGAACGTTCAGAACTTCTTCTTTAGAAACTTTTACACCTAATAGTTTTTCGACTGATGATCCGTTGAGGTGTAAAGAACTAGGATTTAATTGATCACCTGAGACATCAATTATTTTTCCGCATTCTATATTTTGGCTAGAGAACTCCTGTATTAACCTTATTGCTCTTTTAAGAGCTACAGAAGCAAGTGCTGCATTTGGGCTTCGCTCAAACCGGTAAGATGAGTCAGTTTTTAATTTGAGACCAGAAGACGTTTTTCTTATGCTTGTTGGGTTAAAATTAGCCGACTCTAACAATATCCGAGTTGTTTCTTGTGTTACTGAAGAATTTAATCCTCCAATAATTCCTGCTAATGCCACTGGTTTTTTAGAGTCTGCTATCACAAGCATTGATGGGTCTAAGCTTATAGACTCGTTGTCTAGGGTTAATAATGTTTCGTTATTTTTTGCGGTTCGAATTTCTATTTTTGAATCTTGAATTTTGTTTAAATCAAAAGCATGTAAAGGCTGCCCCATTTCAAACATCACGTAATTTGTCACATCAACGATGTTGTTGATTGATCTTTGCCCCATCTTTGCAAGAGCGCTTTTAAGCCACGGTGGAGACGGGCTTACGGTAACATTTTCAATTACAGCCCCACAGTACCTTTCGCACAAATCTAAAGATTTGATTTTGATATCAACAGAGCTAGATTTTGAAACAAAGGATTTTTCTTTATAACTTGTTTTGGGCTCAGAAAGTTTTTGATTTGTTATGGCAGCGACTTCTCTTGCAACGCCTATTATTGATAGGCAGTCTGGTCGGTTTGGCGTAATGCTTAAATCTAAAATCGTGTCAGAAAAAATGTTTTTAAGAGATGAGCCCGGCTCTAGGTTTTTATCTAGAATAAGAATGTTTTCGTAGTTTTGTCCTATCCCAAGTTCTAATTCTGAACAAATCATTCCAGGGGAGCTGATTCCTCTAATTGCAGAAGTTTTGAGTTTTTGAAACTTTCCAGATTTTTGATTAAATAGCGTTGCTCCTGCGTTAGCAAATACAATTTTAATTCCAGGAGATAAATTTGTGGCGCCACAGACTACATCTACAGTTTCAGAAGCGCTTATTTTGACCTTTGGAAGTAATAATCTGTCAGCGTTTGGGTGTTGGTTGATTTCTAATATTTCACCTACCACAATTCGGTCTGAAATAAAATTTTCACCGAAAACATCAATTGATTCCACTTCAAGTCCTACCATTGTTAATAAACGGGACAAGCTCTCAGGTGACATTGTGACGTCGACGTATTTTTGAAGCCACGAGATTGGAATTAGCATACGCGTGCACCCTTTTTGGGAATTAGATTCTCTTTAACAATAATAGAGAAGTTTTGAGTTTTTGTATTTTTTGAGTAAACCATAAAAATCATCATTAAAATTGTGATAAAAACCTTAAGTCGTTGGAATAAAAATTTCTTATATCGTCGATTTCATATTTAAGCATTGCTATTCTTTCTACGCCCATTCCAAACGCAAACCCCTTGTATTTGTCAGGATTATAATTTACTCCTTTAAACACATTTGGGTGGACCATTCCTGCACCTAATATTTCAATCCAGCCCGTGTGGCTACATATTGAGCACCCCTTACTGGAACATTTAAAGCAATCAATTGACATGTCGACACCTGGCTCTACAAATGGGAAATAATCACAACGAAATCTTACTTGACGTTCTTGGCCAAAAATTCTTTTTGCAAACTCGTATAAGGTCCCCTTAAGGTCAGCGAATGAAATGTCAGAATCTATGGCAAGGCCTTCAATCTGGGTTAGTTGCCATTCATGTGTAGCATCCGTGGCTTCGTAGCGATAACATTTTCCAGGTACGATCACCCGAATAGGCGGATTGGAAGTCTCCATAATTCTTGCTTGCATTGGAGAAGTATGGGTTCTAAGTAAAAGAGGCTCTGTAGCGGCATTTTCATTTTTTTCTATCCACAAGGTATCCCACATATCTCGTGCAGGATGGTCTTGTGGAATATTCAACATGTCAAAGTTGTATTTCCCCCATTCCACTTCAGGGCCTTCTTGTATTTGAAATCCCAGAGAAATAAAGACTGAAGAAATTTCTCTAATAGTTTGGGTAATTACATGAAGATTTCCTCCAGACATAGGTCTACCAGGAAGAGAAACATCGAGGGAATCATTTGAATTGGAGGAATCATTTGCTGAAAGCTGCTTTAGCTTAATATCAAATGCATCTTGCAGCCTGATTTTCCCTTGATTTGCAGCACTACCTGCAGGCTTACGATTTTCTATAGGCAAAGAGCTTATAGATTTTAGGATCGAAGTAATAACTCCTTGTCTTCCAAGTGTATTTACCCGCCACTCTTCCAGATTTTCTACGTTATCTATTTTGTTTAGAGTTGATAACTGTTCGGAAATAATTTTTTCAGTTTCGTTTGTTGTTTTCATTCCAACTAAATAAGCTCCCTCTTAGTGATTCATTATAGATACCATGTTGAAAGAGGGTCAAGGAATTAGAAGTATCTTATTCTTAGCAGTTGAGAGATATTCGTTAGCTAAAAGAATTTGAGGAAAAGGTCTTTAGAGGTAGAGGCACCCCAGGTCTTAATACAGAGGCGCCTCTATCACAATTACTTGTTAATTAGTTTGAATTTATTTTTTTGCTAATTTTAGGCCAACTGACACAGACCAAATTGTAATTAACAAAAAGCTAATGCCTGTAACTTGGTTTCCTGCTTCAACGCTAACAACAGGGTTGATTATTAAAATTGCAACCAGACCAATAATTCCGGTTGCGATAGCTAGCCATCCAACAGGAATAAAAGAAATTGCTCCCTTAAAATCAACGTTTCTATATGCTAGGCCGATAAAAAGCCATCCAAGGAAAACTAGAAGGCCGCCAACAATTCCGGCGCCTACGCTAGCAGATTGAGCGAATCCGCCAGCTACTATAAAAGCTGGAATCGCAGCGATGGAAGCGGCGTCTCCAGCAGCTGCGCCAGCTGATGCTGCTACAAACTTTCCACCCATAGCAGTTAATGCGATGCCACCAGATAGGCTTACTATAAAAATCACCATACCTACAGTTACACAAAATGTTCCTAAAGTTTCACATGTGCTTTTCGCGGTGCCTTCAAGACTTCTCAGACCAGCTACATGAACAGTTAAACCAACTCCAATCAAAACAATTTGAATTGACTCCATCAATCCAGCGCTATTTGCGCTGTTTGTAAGAATTGTTGGGATGTCATCAACTTTAGTATTAAAACCTATGCTAAGTTGCCATAGTATGTACCCTATAAAAGCTGCAACAACACCTATTGACAATGTTAATCCCGTGCCCTTTGAATCCATAATAATATTCCTTTCAGTGAGTATACGTACGGATAAGATATATATTGTTTAAGCGGTTGTCAAATAATTTTCTATTTTCTTCTATTTCCCATTAATAAAAGTGATAACCACAGTGTTTTGGATGAAAATGATGGTTTTTTTTGCAAATTTCTGGAAATATGAATGGATATTGTTATACTAATTTATATGAGAATTAATACACACAGGACCCTTATAAAGGAAAAAAAATAGAATGCTTGAAAGATTTAAAGCTAATCCAAGTGAAATGATTTTCGTTGAGAGTAAATCGTTAGAGAAAACTTCAAAAGAGATTTTGGTCAAAGAAGGAATGAGGCCAAGCTTTGCTGCTTCGGTATCAGAAGCTTTGGTAGCTGCTGATATGAGAGGGGCTGACACCCACGGAGCATCTAATTTGATTCAGCCATATGTAGATTGGATTAGAGATAAGAAAACAAACCCTGACCCTATACTAAGGATGGTTCAAGATTTTGCAGCTATTGCGAAACTTGATGCCGACAATGGGCTTGCAACTGGTTTTGGGAAAGAAGCAATGAATATGGCTATCGATAAAGCAAAAAAGTTTGGCGTTGGCGTAGTTACGATCAAGAACGCAGGCCATTCTGGAGCTATTGGAACTCATGCAATGCATGCAGTCAAGGAAGAGATGATTGGAATGGTGATGACTACGGTAAACCCTATAGTTGTTCCTACATTCGGCGCTGAACAGCGCCTAGGGACTAATCCAATTGCAGTTGCTGCACCTGCCAGAAATGAGCCTGATTTTTTGTTTGATGTGGCAACAAGTACAATAGCAGGAGGTAAAGCTAAACTAGTTGAATTAGCAAATAAAAAACTAGGACCTTTTACTATAGCGTCGCCAAGCGGAGAACCAATTCAAAATGAAATTTCTGTCCCCGACATTACATTTGAAGATATTTTGTTTTTGCCATTTGGCGGATCAAGAGATTCTGGCTCTCACAAAGGCTATGGATTTGCCATGGTCGCAGAAATTATGAGTGGAATACTTTCGGGATGCGAAGCAATGATGATGAAAAAGAATAGAAATGATCCTCGCGGAGCTTTAAATAGTCATTTTTTTGCTGCTTTTAATATCGCAGCATTTGGGGATGTTGAAATATTCAAATCTAACATGGATCAAATGTTGATTAAGCTTAAGGAAACAAAGCCAAGCCCTGGAAATAAGAGGGTGATATATCCAGGCCTGCTTGAAAGAGAAGAAGAAATTTTTAGAGCAAAAAATGGGATCCCTTTACACAAAAACACAATGGAATGGTTCGATTCATTATCTAAGCAATACGATATAGAAAAAATACAACGCATTTTTGTATAGAACAAAAAATTTTAATTTGGCGATTTTTTTACATTGGATCTATGGGGCTAATAGAAGAAACCAATATTTTATGTTCTGGCAACAATTCAGCTTGAAAGTTTTTCATTTCAAACAAATTGCTGGATTTTTTTGAAATATATCCTATTCCTACATAGGATTCATTCTTGGGGGCTTTTGATATAGAAGTTAAAACTCCAAATTGTTTTTCTTCAAAATATAAATTGCTTGGAGTTTCTTCAAAATTTTGAGATGATTGAAATTCAATTGAACACAGTGTGTTTTGCACTTTGTTATATGTATCTAGTCTGGCTATAACTTCTTGCCCAACGTAACACCCCTTGTTGAAACTTATAGAGTTAATCAAATTGGCTTCAAGAGGATTGTATTTATTGGTGAGCTCTTTTCCAAATGCAGGAATGCCGTTAAGTATTCTAAATGTTTCAATTGCCCCAGGGTTTGCAAATTCAAAAGCAGAATTTTCAACAATTTTTGATAACTTAGAATCTAAAACTTCCCTAGCTTCGATATTTCCTATGATTTCATACCCTAATCTTCTCATGAAATCAGTTCTGATTATTTTGATTTTGTGATTTTCGATGGATGCTTCAATAACATTATATGGAGATATAGCCCCAAATAACTTGCTAAAGAGTTTGTTAATAAGATCGTTTGAACGAGGTCCAGATATTTTATACAAACATTTTTTTTCAGTAACTTTTTCTACTACAACATCTTCACTGAAAGTAAAAAAATCTATATGTTTCATGACGTTAATTTCATTATTTAAAGATGTAAAAACGACAAGAGAATCTTCGAATCGGAATACCTTTAAGATATCCAAAAATTTTCCTTTATTGGATGTTATAACCGTTTTAACACCTTGGTTGACTTGCAAATCATCCAAATTATTTGTAGACAGCCTATTTAATAAGTCTAGCGAATCGTTGCCATAAAATTTTAGTATTCCAGAATTTGCAAAATTAAGTATTGCTGCCGATTTTGAAAGAGCTTGATATTCATTCAAAGAATAATCATTCATTGTAGAAATCGGTTTTTGTGATGACATAGAGTGGTTTTCTATAGGGGCACAACTAAACTAATCATTACAAATAGTTATACGCTAAATGAAGTTCCGCACCCACAAGTAGTTTTAGCATTTGGATTGTTGAAAACGAAACCTTTACCGTTTAGGCCGCCTGAATACTCTAATTGAGTTCCAGCGAGAAAAACATAAGATTTTTTATCAACGAAAAGAGACAGACCGTGTTCATTGATTACTTTATCGTCTAGCTTAGGTTCGTCAACCAAGTCAAGAGAATAAGTGAGGCCGGAACACCCTCCGCCTTTCACAGAAACGCGGATATGAGCATCAGGTTTGCCAGCGTCGCTTGCAAATGACTTAACGTGAGAAACGGCATCTTTAGAAATTGAGACTGTTAGAGGTTTAGATTGTTTTTGACTAGATACCAAAATTATTCCTCGTAAGCATTGAAATTTAAACGCACCTAAATTTTATGCAATAAATCAATACAATGTCAATACTATATACGTTGGGTCTATATCAAATTGATAAGAATAAAAAAATTGTCTGGGTATGTTAAAATTGTTTCTTAACAAAAATGGGGACGCGCGGATTCGACAGGAGGTTCTTGTACTGGATTGCAAGCCGAGGAGCCATCTACCTCGTAAAAAGATGGAAAAACTTAAATGGCAACTCACAAGAAGTAGCCCTAGCCGCTTAAATAGCGGCTACGTTCATCTGTTTCTCTCCTCGAAGGGATAGAATGAGCGCCGTAAATCGAGGTGCCGCCTAATTGATGCCAATGCCGATTAGGCTCAAGATTTTATTGGCTGGCTACCACGTACAACTTCGCTGGTAGGTGTGGTGGTAGTGAGATTGAAATCCAGATAAGCTTGTAGTATATCTTGATTCAAGACCTTTTGGACGGGGAGTTCGACTCTCCCCCGTCTCCACCAATTTGCTAATTTTACTGAAGTTTGAAATCTTCAGAGGTGTTAAAATTGTCTTTAATAAAATTTGCACATGCTTCGGATATTCATTTAGGAACAACGTTTTCACGAATATCCAAAACCGAAGATAGAGATATTAGGCAGAAGCTGAAAAATGCGACCTTTCTGGCATATGACAACTTGGTTTCAAAATGCATTGAGCATAAAGTTGATGCCTTGATACTTTCTGGCGATATATTTGAACTTTCTGATCGCAATTATCTTGCTCAGCGAAAATTTAAACAGGGGATTGAAAAGTTAGACTCATCCGGTATCAAGGTGTTTGCTTGTCGAGGAAATCATGACCCATTAGATGGATGGGATCCTAAATTACCCATGCCAGACAACTATAAACTTTTTGGTCCTGCAGCAGAAAGCTTTCCTGTTTTTGAAGATCGACCAGAGACAGTAGTTGTCCATGGTATTAGCTATCCCACAAGGGTAGTGGAAGACAATTTGGTTCTGAAATTTTCAAAACCTTCCGAAAGGGCGTTCAATATTGGCGTATTACATGCCAACGTGGGTAACAATTCAGAACATGACCCATATTCCCCATGTTCAATATCAGATTTAACTGACACAGGATATGATTACTGGGCTTTAGGACACATACATAAAAGGCAGGTTTTGAAAGTATCTAATCCTACAATAGTGTACTCTGGGAATACACAGTCAAGGCATCGAAACGAGACGGGAGAGAAAGGGTTTTACATTGTTGATGTAAATGAAAATAAAGAAATAAATATGAATTTTGAACCAATCGATGTTGTTAGGTGTGTTGATTTAGTAGTTAACATTGAGGGACTTCAATCTGTCCATGATTTGGAAATGAAAATTAATGAATTGGTCACAGATCAACTAACGAAGTCTTCTTTAAGAGATTTGGTTTTAAATATTGTTATTTCAGGTTCAGGGATTCTTCACGACGAGATTATTAAAGGAAATATTGAAAGAGAAATAATATTACATTTGATTAAAGAAAATTGGGGAGACCACAAAATACCTTTTGTTTTGTGTGGGAATATAGAAATCAAAACCAACCCACAGTTAGATAGAGAAAAATGGAAAGAAAACGAAGATTTTTGGGGATATTTTTTTAGGGAAATTGACGAATGGAAAAATAATCCTGAGATACAAGGAAAATTTATTGAAAAGTTTGACGAAGAATTGTCCCAAAAAAAATCACCGTTTCCTTTCAAAAAATTTCTCCGAGACAGTTTTTTAAAAAATCTTAACATTGAGGAATTAATAGACCATGCCGAAAAAATGAGCGTGTCAGAGTTGATGAGGGGAGACCTATTCCACCATGAGGATTAAAAAAATATTTATTAATGGCTTTGGCTTATATCATGAAAAGGTTTTAAATTTAAACAAATCAATAACTGTTTTTAAAGGATCAAATGAAGCAGGCAAAACAACAATTATGCAATTTGTCAGAACTGTTTTTTTTGGGTTTCAAAAGCCCTCAAAATCACAACCCAAAAACGAATGGTTTGCCCCTGTAACAGGAGGTAGACATGGAGGGTATATTGAAATTGAAAATGACTTGAAGTCAAATTATCTGATTGAAAGGCATCTTGACGGTACAAGGGAAACTGTTTTAGTTTCAGATACCACGACCGGGGAAATAATTACAGAAGCGGAACATTTCTTGGGCCAAATGCTTGGAGGGATTGACAGGAGAGTTTTTGAACAAAAATATGCATTTGGAATTAATGACTTAGGAAATTCTAATGATTTCGAGTTCAATCAAAAGTTATATGATGTTGGGCTTGGTGTTAAAGGGTTAACAGCCTTTTTGGACCAAATTGGAAAACGAAGAAAGAAATCGCTTGTTTTGGGCGAAAAAAGTGTTTTTGGAATGAATTCAACCTCACTCGATGAAAATGAAAAGAGAATTCAAGAAATCATTTCAAAGGCTGATAAATATACACAACATCAAACCGAAAGAGAAGATTTCGAGAAAAAGAGAGATGACGCAGCTGAAAAACTCAAAAAATTGCGGTTAAAAAAGCATCTCCAGCAAGCAATTCCATATTGGATAAAATTACAAACATCTAAAAACGATCTAAAAAATTTTGAAAAATATAAATATTTGCGAGAGAATGCGGAAAATTTATTTGTGACAATAAATCAAAAAATTAAGTTTGAAACTGAAAATCTCCAGGAGGCTCAAAATGTTTTTAATGAGTATGAAAGTATTTCTTCTGAATTAATTGACATGGAAGAAATTTTGCAAGATGAAGAACATGTAGAAAGTTTAAGAGATGATTTAAAGGGGTTCCGCGGGGATGTTAAGAATTTAAATTTTATAAAAGAGAAAAGAAATTCAAATGAACGTCAATTAGAAGGTCAAATAAAAGAACTTAATAACGAATGGACAGAAAAAGATTTAGTTGCGTTTGACTCCTCGGAAACAATGACCGAACAGGTCAAAAAGATTCTAGAAGGAAGCGAAGCTTTAGATAGCAATAACCAAGGAAGCTTGGAGTTGAATAGATATTATTACTGGATTCTGGCTGGATTTCTAGGTTTAGCAAGCTTAGGTGTGTTTTTTGAAAATATCATTGAAAGATTTGTTGTTTTATTGACAAGTGGGATATCAATATTATTATTGAACGTATGGAGTTCTAAAAAATCTCAGAGCAGTAAAAATGTTTCTGCACAATTAAGTTTTAAATTTAAATGGGAAGAATTAAAAAAAGAAAACATCTTTCCTTTGCCAGTTTCTTTGGACACAGCTACTAACTTTATAGAGAGAGTTAGGAATGTTAAAAAAACCCAGGAAAATTTAGAGGCTGAGAGAAAAAACGTTGCAAGTTTAGAAGAAAATATATCAGATTTTTCTGATCGAACAGGGCGTTTGGCAAAAAAATATATCTTAAGTAATTTAGTTAATCGGCAAGCAGAATCTGTTAGCTTGGCAGGTCAAATTATTGAGAAACTTGCTGATGTGAAACTAAAACACCAAGATCGAGAAAGCAATAAATCCCATAGGCAAAAAGAAGCAAAGAATATAGAGAAAATTAATAAAACGTTAGAAATCCTTCAAGACGAATTTCAGGATTTATTAAATCAGGTAGATTGTCACTCAAAAGCTGATTTTGAAATATATGTAGAAAATCATAAAAAATTTAAAGATTCAGAAACTGATTCAAAAAAAGCAGAAGAAGACATAAGGAATTTTGCAGGTCCAACGCAATTAATTAAAGATTTTAAATCACAGTTGAAAGAATTTTCAGAATCAGAATCAGAAACAGAAATTGATTTCGGAAGAATTGATGATGAAATATCAATTCTTGAAGAAGATTTAAAAAGCATAAACGAGACCTTAGGTCTAATAAAAAATGTTATGCGTGAAATCCAATCAGAAAACGAACTGCAAGAATTACAATTAGAAAAAGCGTTTTTAATTAAAGAACTTAATGAACAAGTTGAGGATTGGTGTAAATTAACAATTGCAGAAGATGTTTTAAAAGAAGTTCAAAAAAAATTACAATCAGAAAAACAACCTTCTGTAATCAAACTAGCTGAAAAATATTTTCAAAATATCACCTCAGGGCAATATACGAACATATTTGTTGACAATGAGAATATTAACGACCCTGTTAACGTTTTGCAAAATGACCGGTTTCGTAAAAACCCATCTGTGTTAAGTGGCGGGACAAAAGACCAACTGTTTTTATCAATGAGATTGGGTGAAATTGTCAATTATACAAAATCACTTAAAGTAGAATCCTTGCCTGTGATTTTTGATGACATTTTGGTCAACTCTGATTTTGAACGATCTAATAAAATTATAGACACTATTGGAGAAATTTCTAAACACAACCAAATAATTTATTTCACTTTTAACCCTGTTGTAGTTGAGCGTTTTTCTAATCTTGGAAGTCAATGCGAAATTATCGAATTATAGATGTTAAATAATGAATAATTTTACAAACTTTATATCAATCAAGAAATTTTTATTTTACACAGCGGCGCTGTTAATTAAAGGATTTGCTATTGGGGTAGCAAACGTGATTCCTGGTTTGTCAGGGGGAACGGTTGCTTTTTTGTCTGGGGTTTATGAAAGATTGTTGTTGTCAATCAATTCAATTTGTAGTTGGAAAACAATAAGAATGGCGTTTCAATTTCAAATCAAGGAATTATTTGATGTTATTGATGCTAAATTTTTGTCCATAATTTTGTCGGGTATATTGGTCGGTATTTTTTCTGTTGCAAGGTATATAGATTGGGTTTTAGACAAGCATCCATTTACTTTTTTATCTTTCCTTTTCGGGGTAATGATTGGAGCAACTTTATTACTTGGTAAAGAAGAAAAAATTTGGCGTAGAAGAAATTTTTTTTCTTTGATGCTGGGTTGTTTTTTGGGATTTGCTTTGACTATTGCGGTTCCTCAAATTCAAACAGA
>Ga0114996_10004781_pt1 | contig 16092 bp, 11 predicted proteins | sample ArcticOcean_MG_C_4_FD_87039 | JGI IMG/M metagenome (GOLD analysis project Ga0114996, IMG submission 87039) | Marine microbial communities from western Arctic Ocean - ArcticOcean_MG_CB4_134 | ecosystem: Environmental > Aquatic > Marine > Oceanic | place: Arctic Ocean: Canada Basin | collected...
CCTCACCATAGAAGCGGACGAAGAGAACAGCTACCGAGCCCTGGGAAACGTTGGAGAGATCGAACAGGTATTCCTCAACCTCCTTATCAACGCGCAGCAGGCCATCCCCGAAAGCGGTGGAGCCATCAGCATCCATCTTCGCCGGGAAGAAGAAACCATCGTAACCGTCATCAAGGACACGGGCGAAGGGATCTCCAGGGAAGACCTACCTCGTATCTTCGACCCCTTCTTTACCACACGCGAAGAAGAGGGCGGAACGGGGCTGGGACTCTCCATCATCTACGGTATCATCGAAAAGCATAACGGAGAAATCAGCGCCGAAAGCGAGCCTGGCGCCGGAACCGCGTTTACCATCCGCTGGCCTGCTGGAGCCTAACAGCAAGAGCCGTCAGTCACCCGATCACTGCTTCAGAATGAAGAAGGGTGCACGCCGTCCTTCGGCCTTCTGAGTTCTGAGTTCTGAGTTCTGCCTCATGGCCGACCTCCACATCCTCATCTGGGCCCTGTCGCTCCTCTTCTGCATGGCGATGGGCTTTGTCATCCTTCTCTGGTGTCGCAGTTGGCGCCGGGAGGAGCACGAGGTAACAGAGCGCTCTCTGGAAACGCTCTCCAGAGAAATCAGCCGCTTGGCTGTGGCCGTAGACGGAATGGATGAAACAGCAGCCTCTCTCCTGTCCGCCGACGAACAGCTGTCTGAAGACATCGAAAGGCTTCGAGACCAGGTCCGGTTGCTGCGATCGGCCACATCCTCATCGTCTCGGCAACGGCCGGCTCCTTCAGCGGAGTCGCCTGATGAACCAGAGACCGAACAACCGGCACCACCGTTAGAAGCTCCCGAACCGACCGCCGGTGAACCACATCCCGAAACCGGCGGCGGACATCCCCCCCAGGACCGATTCGAGGAAGCCCGGCGTCTGCTCCGACAGGGCAGCAGCGAACTCGACGTTGCCCGTGAACTCCAGATGGGCGCAGCGGAAGTTCGCATGATCGCCCGGATGCTGGATCGTCCGGCGGAAACCGGCGGCAGTCCACAGTAGTCGTCGACGCGCAGTTCCTCGAAAGAACCGTAGTATGTACCATGCCCACCATCCCTATATCTAAGCCCAACAAATTCACCCAGACCGCGTCGATTGCCGCCCTCATCCTTGTCTGCGCAGTGTTGTGCATCTCCTGCGGCAGCGATTCACCAACGGGTGTCAGCCGATCCGACCTCGAAGGGATCTGGACAGGCGAGTTCGCCGGCATCACTCTTATGGGGCGAACACTCAGCGGATCCGTCGACTGGATCTTCAACGCCACCGACTTCGAACTTCGCTTCTTCGACCCCCCCGAGGACCAGGCGGAGCGCATCTCCGGCGATTGGAAATTCGCAGACGGGAAGCTCGTTCTCACTCTGAAATCGTCGTTCCCATCGGCAGCGACATTGGCGCCACCGACACCCTCTTCGTCTCCATCCTCGGAAACGACATGTCGATGGAGACCCAGGGCGGCAGCAGCATTCTCCTCCGCCTCTCAGCCCGCTCCCAGGTATCGAGAGATGCTTCCAACGGAAACATCTTCGCCCTCGGGCCCCACTGTCCGTCAGCCCAACCGTCCCGACACTACTTCCTTTCCCGATCTGAAGGGGCCGCTCGACTCTATCGTCGCCTTCCCAGGCATCTTCGGCTGCCCCCCGTCCACAATCCTCCCGTTTAGCGGAATCTCCCGGTACACCCTGAGGGGCCGCGTGTGCAGGCTTCTGGCGTAATCCCGTCATCGACACTTCGGCTGGACCTGGCCTCTCCTTCGCAGCGGCAGGCCCTCTTCAGCAGGCTTGTCGAAGGCCAGGCGGTGGAAGCTCGCGTGCTGAACCAACTGTCCGACGGACGGTGGACACTCCAGTTGATGGGCCAGACCCTCACGGCCGAGTCTCGCCAGCACCTCCTGGCCGGCCAGCTTGTCCACGCCCGCGTCCATTCACTGGGCCCCCCTCTTGTCCTGTCACTTACAGGTGGGCTGGTTGCCGAAGACGCCGCGCTTGGCAGAGCCCTCCGCGATCTCGACCTTCCCGACGACGACGTCAACCGAACCATCCTCCGTGAGCTCATCGGACGCGGGGCTCCCGTAGACCGCTCCGCCGTTCAATCGCTTCGAGACCTCCTTACCTCCCTCCCCGGCACTTCAGGCCAATCTGCGGACGCCGACATTCAGCGCCAACTCAACGTCATTCTGATGCTGCGCAGCCGCGGCATCCCCGTCACCCCGGACGCTGTTGCCAGCTATCTCGGCGGGCTTCCGTCAGGCGAAATAGGAGGCCTGATGGCGGCGGTAGCCGACCTCCTGACAGGGTTTCGACAGCGGCAGGCATTACCCGCCGCTGACACAGAAGACATCGCCCGCCTGCTCGCTGAGCTTCCGGCCGATGCCGACGGCCTGGACGGGGATGCGATTCGAATGCTGGTCACGCGGCTGGGCGTCGACCTGGAAGGTCAACTGGCTGCCGCCCTGACCTCCGCCGCGCACCCGCAGGAATCGCTGCGCCCGGCGCTTCTGCAGCTCCTCGCCCGGCTAATGGCTCTGGATCGCACTGCCCTCTCCCCAGCCGACCTCACCGCCCTGGACAACCTCATCGGCCGTGCCAACGATCTGCGCAGTCTCCTGGACACGATGCAGGCCGTCAACCTCCCCTCTCCGGAAACGGACGGCATCCATCTCCAGATTCCCCTCCACTCCGGCGGTCGCCCCCAAACGGTCGACGTCCATATCTCCGGCAACGGCAAGGAGAAAGAGCGACCCCTCGATCCCGACAATGTCCGCATCCGTCTGAGTGTAGACCTCAGTGGGCTGGGCAAGGTCCAGATCGCTTTGGCCGTCACCGACGGACGCGCCGCCTGCACCGTTCGTGCAAGCGATGACAGAACAGACTTTCTCCGGGAATCGGAAGACGTCCTTCGGGAATCCCTCAAATCCTGCGGATACGGAACCGCATCCATTACCATTCCCGGTTCGGAAGAAGCGCCCGCCGTCGTCGACTCACGCACCATCGGCATCGACGTCCGCGCGTAGCCGTTGCAGCGTAACAGCAGAGCATTCGTGAAGGAAACCTCGCGTGTCAGCGGAAAAACTCCAGGACATCACCCTCAAGAACGGATCCAACGCCGAAATCTGGCTGATTCGAGCGCCCGATCTCACCTGGCAGCCGCGCCTCCGCGCCTTTCTGAACAATCCACCTGTCGCCGATGGTCCAGCCCTACACGAGTTTCTGCTGGCAAACGAACTGCCGGGGTTTACGGTCTGCTACTTCACCATGCTCTCAGGTTCCGGCGAGATCATGGGGTGCATCTTCACCACGGATGGCGGAACCGCCGGATACATCAACAGCACCTTCGTCACCCGGGAGTATCGTCAGCTGGGAATCGGCCGGCATCTGATGGATTCCCTCGAACACGACCTGGAGAGTCGGGGCGGTCGGGTGAGATTCTTCACCACCCGCACCGGAAGCCCGGCCGTCGACATGTTCACCAAAGTCGGCTATCATGAGGTCTGGGAACGGGGCGGACGCACAGGGATGGAGAAATTTTACGGGGACTCAACCTGGGAGAGTTACTTCGGTGTGCCGTACGACGATCTGTCCATCCGCCACGTCGCCTGGGGCGATTGGAATGCCCACCGGGCGATGAGTTGGTCTCGAAACGACGGCGCCTGGCATCCGCTCGACGGCAACTTCGTCGGCCTGCTGCGAGACCGTGTCGAAAATCGTGATATTCAGTGGAAGGGCCTCTTCAGCTCAGACGGTCGAATGGTCGGCAGTGTCGTCGTCCGACGTAAAGACGCGTGGGTCGAGAACCAGGAGTCGGTGGCCGTCGTCGACGTCTACGTCCATCCCACGCATTCATCCCGGCTGAACGATCTGCTCGACGATGCCCTGCCTGCGTCTGGTCGCTTTCAGACCTTCCAGAACGCGGCCTCAAAGGACCTTATCGACGCCTTTTCAGCCCGTGGGTTCGCCCAGGAAACCAGCCTCCGCGACGACTACAACCATCACAATCCCCAGGCCCCAGACATCCGCGTCTACACCCGAGAATGAAGGCATCCAGATTCTGTCTTCTTTCTTTTGGACTCAGCCTCTGCCCTTTGCCTTCTGCCCTCTGCCCATGAAAAAAACCTTCATCATCTGGCGCCGTTTTGGCCGGGAGCATGGTGAAGACCAGGGCTTCCGCATCAACCCGCCCGACGTTATTCAGGGCCATCTCCGGAGAAACGTCGACCGGGCCAGGCGAACGGCTGAGGAGGACTGGCGCTGGTATCAGGTTTCCGACGACCTCCTGGTCGAGCGCCCCCTGGGAGGCGCTGGCCAGAGCTCGGGAACACGGATATACTATCTCCCGAAGCGGAACTGGGTCATCCTGGAAGGCGCCTCCTTTTCATCGCTCCCCGACTGGCCCTGGTATATCCACATCGGCCGGACGGAGTGGAACGAGGAGTTGGACGCCTGGGTCTTCACCGACCTATTTGCCGACGCCATCGTTCAGGCCGACGGCGTCACCCACAGCGTCCTCGACCTGGACGACCTCGCATCCGTTACGGAACTCGACCTCATCGACGCCCCAACCCTAACCGAAACCCTCACTAACACCCAGCATCTCGTCGACGACATCCGCCGCGGCAGATTCCCACCCGACGAACTAACAGACCGAGCCGACATCCTGGACGAGCTCAATTGGACTCCAAAGTAGTCGCGGCTTGCCTTCTGCCCTTTGCCGTCTGCCCTCTGACATCTGATATCAGATAGCTGATATCTGATATCTGCCCTTACCTTAGGAGTTCCTCTTGCCCCATTCCATAATCGACACCTCCCCCGCCAACCACTGCTACACCGGCGGCCTCATCTGTAATCTCGCCGACCCATCGTCTCCCCGAAGGCCCGACTACCTCTGCGGCGAGTTCACCTGGGACGGAGGCATCCGTTACCTCAACTGGTACCACGAGGACAACGGCGCCTGGACCCGCACTCGGGTCGCCGACGGCATCGGAATCGCCGTAGGCATGGGATGCGCCGACCTCACCGGAAACGGTAAGGGCGATATCATCTCCGCCGAGTGGCGTCTGGCCGATCGGGGCAAGGAAGCGGAGGAAGGTCACATCTACTGGTGGGAACAGCCGGACGATCCGATCAACGAACCCTGGACGCGTCACATTCTGGCCACCAGTTGGGAAAAAACCCACGACCTCTTCATCGGCGACATCCGAGGTAGAGGCCGATCGGATGTCCTCGTTCGGATGAAGGACGGCCGCATGAGTTGGTTCGAGGCGCCCGACGACCCTCGCAAGCCCTGGACCGAAACCCTCGTCGTCAGCGAACAGCCCGGAGACGGAACCGCCCTCTTCGACCTCACCGGCAGCGGCAGTCTCGACATCGTCACCGCCCCCGGCTACTATGAGAACGTCAACGGCGACGGATCGGCCTGGACCTTCCGTCCGTTTACAGAACTCAACGACCTCAACGTCGACCACGAAACACGCATCGCCGCCGCTGACCTGATGGGAGATGGGTCGGCCTGCGTCGTCCTATCGGAATCCGAACTGCTTCAGAATGCGCGCATCTTGCTCCTCCACTCGGCCGACAAGGGAAATTCCTGGACCGTTCACACCCTCATCGACCAGGACCGTGACCTCGGCGCCATTCACTCCCTCCAGATCACCGACCTGGACGGCGACGGTAGACCCGACATCTTCGCCGCTGAAATGGAACTCTACGTGAAAGATGCCGACTTCACCCGCCGCCCCACCTGGAAAGCATTTCTCAATCGTGGCGGCTTGAAGTTCGAAGAAAGCACCGTCCTCGACGCCAACCTGGGCGCTCATATGGGAGCCGCCGGCCCCATCACCAGCACCACCCACGCCGACTTCGTCGCCAAGAACTGGTCTGCCAACGTCGACAATGCTCACGACGGCTTGAATCACGTCGTCCACGTCAGCGGCTGGACAGGGTAGAGGTTGGGCCACCTTGCCCGTCGGACGCACCTCTTCGACAAATATGCCACCGGTGGCAATTACCTACGCTCAAGGCACTAAGAGGGGAGTTGAAACGAGGCACTTCTGGCTAGTAGATTGCGCCTCTAATCAATCTCGTACCCAATCTGGGGACCAGATTCTTCAGCAATGAGGATCTTGGGCGGATGAGTAGCCAAAGGCAACTACTTGAGGTAAATTGGTTAGGAGACTAGGCCAAACGGTAAGATCTGGAACTTTGGAATCGAGATTCGATCTACAGAAGAACGGCGCTATCGACTTTCAAGACTTTCTCAATTTTGTGTCGGCATTCAGTGCAAGTAACTGAGACGTGCACCGGATCCCTCTCGCCTTGCTGAAGCCCACCTTCCATTGACCATTCCGTATTGCCTGCACTCCGTAGCCTTGGCGAAGGAGTGGTCATTCCGTAATCGTTATTGCATTGGGTGTTATCCCTGGTCAGACAAAGAAAGGGCGACGGAATCTCCTCCGTCGCCCTTCGCATTTACCTGAAGCCCGCCTTCTTCTGCCGTCTGCCCTTTGCCCTTCCGCTACACCGCCACTTCTTCCGCCACCGCCTCAACCTGCCCACTCCTCTCACCCGGCTGGACCTGCGCCACCTCCACCGTCACCAGTTTCGACACGCCCGGCTCTTCCATCGTCACGCCGTGCAGCGTATCGGCCGCTTCCATCGTCCGCTTGTTATGCGTGACAACGATGAACTGCGTGCCACCAGAGAACTTCCGAATCACGCGCACGAACCGTCCGACGTTGGCGTCGTCCAGTGGTGCATCGACCTCGTCTAGAATACAGAAGGGACTCGGCTTCACCAGGTAGATGGCGAACAGGAGTGAGATAGCCGTTAGCGCCCGCTCACCACCCGATAGCAGATTTATATTCTGCAGACGTTTCCCGCGAGGCTTGGCCGAGATTGAGATCGACGCCTCCAGCGGATCTTCATCCTGATCGATGGTCACATCCGCTTCGCCGCCCTCGAAAAACTCGGCGAACGTCGTCTGAAAATTCTCACGGATCAACGCGAACGTCTCCAGGAAACGCGACCTCGCCGTACGGTCGATCCGCGAAATGGTCCGCTTCAGCGTCTCCTCGGCATCCATCAGATCGGTCCGCTGGTTCGTCAAAAACTCGTAGCGTTCCCGCTGGACCTCGTACTCTTCCAACGCCGCCATGTTAACGGAGCCCATTTTCCGGAGCCGCTCCTGCATCTCCACCGTCTTCTTCTGCGAGATGTCGGCGTTGAACTCCGGATCGTTCAACCGACCCAACTCCTCGATGTCCACCTCGTAGTCGTGGCGAATCCGCTCACGAAGTTCCTCGGCCCGCGTTTTCAGCTCCCGCAGCTCCAGTTCCAGTTCGTGTAGACGTTCCCGGCCTGTCGACACCTTCCGGTTCTTCGCCTTCAGTTCGTCTTCCACCTGCCGGGAGGTGTTCAGGAGTTCCTGCTGCCGTGCCGACTGGGAATCCCGCTTGGCCACCAGCTCCGTCTGCGCCCTGTTCAACTCTTCCATCTCGGCGGCCGCTGTCTCCACCCGCTGTTCCAGCTCTTCCTTCCGGGCCGTACTCTGGTCGCGCTCCTTCTGGAGCCGGTCGATCTCCCCGGTCAGCGTCGTCTCCTCGCGTGCCAGTCGTTCCCCCTCGCGCTGGAGACTCTCCACGCGCCCTTTCAGGGAAGTCACTTCCACCCGCAGTCCGGAAACCGTTTCCTGCTGCGTCGTCCGGCGTGCCTCGCGTTCGGCGATCGCATCATCAGCCGTCTTCGCTTCGGCTTCCAGCGCGTCGTGCTCCGCCGACCGCTCTTCCAGGGATGCCGCCGACTCAAGGATGGAGCGATCCAGTTCCTGGCGGCGTTCCTGCAGACGATTCCGATCGGCCTCGAGCGACTCCAGAGTCACCGCCTGGCGGCCCGCCTCAGACCTGGCATTCTGGCGATCGCGCTCCAGGCCGGCCAGCCGGTTCCGCAGCCCCTGCAGAAGCTCGTCCATCTGCTCCAGCGTCTCCACCACTGTGCGCAGATCGCTACGAAGCGTCTCCAGTTCAGCCTCGACTTCGATCAGCTGGGCCTGGCCGTCCGCGATGTCTTTCTCCAACCCCTCGATGAGCTGAGCCCGGCCAATCAACCCGGTTTGGGCTGCCGCTCCCGAGCCTCCGTAGATCGTCCCGTCGGCGGCAAACAGATCGCCCTGCAGAGTGACAACGCTTACGCCCTGCGACTTCATCTTGCCCATCAACACCAGAGCCGTCTCGGCATCGCGAACCACCAGTGTTCGGCGCAACAGCGCTCGAATGGCGTCACCTTCTCCACGGCTCTTTACCAGATCCGATCCTCGGCCGATGATCCCGTCGCCGATTGGCGGCGTCCACGGCGTGCCGGTGCCGTAGGAAATCCGCTCCATCGGCAGGAGTGCGGCAGCCGGGTGGTCGCCCGATCTCAGGAATGCGATGGCTTCCATGGCGTCACTCGTCGTCCCCACCATCAGGCACTCCAGGGCCCGGCCGAGCGCCGCTTCAATGGCGGCCGTGTACTTTGCGTCCACCTCAATCAGGTCGGCGACCACACCCCGGATTCGATTGGTGAAAGGCGAATCGACCGCCAGCGCACGAACGCCCTGGGAATACCCTTCAAAGCCTTCTCGAAGCTTTTCCAGAAGTGCCTTCCGGGCCGAGTCTGCCTCCACCCGGGAAGCCAGGTTCCTGTGCGTCGTCTGCACCTCCTCCTGCTTCTCCTGCAGAAGCCGGCGCTGCTCCGAGGCGGTCTTTCGCGTCTCCATAACGTCGTCAAGTTCGCCTCGAACCTGCACGATCGTCGAATCCGCGGCCTCGGCTTCCGCCAGTGCTTCCTGCCGACGCTCCAACACCTTGGCCGTGTCATCCTCAAACCGTTCGCGGCGCTCAGCGAGTCCTTCAACCTCGGCGCGGGAGCGCTCCACTTTCGTCCGCAGCTCACTGGTTTCTCGCATCAGGTCGATGAGCCGTCGCTTCTGATCGCCCGAGCCCTTTCGACGAGACTCCAGATCGGCCGTAAGCTCCTGGAGAGCTTCCGTCGACTCCGCCAATGTCGTTTCCTTCTCCGCCAGGCCGGCAACGAGTCCCGCCAGTTGATCGCCCGTCTCCTCCTGACCTTTCCGATTCCGATCCAGTCGCTCGGTGAGTTCTGCCTCCTGGTGGCCCGACCGGTCCAGAAAAGCGATCAGATTCCGGGATTCCTCTCGAGCGACCAGGATCTCCCGATCCTTCCTGTGCACCAGTTCCGTGTGGCGGCTGACCTCGGCATTGGCCTCGGACAGGATCTGATCCTGCTCCATCAACTCGGTCCGGGTCTCCTCCAGCGACGCCTCGTGTCTGGCGATTTCGATCGCCAGGACCTCGACATCGTCTTTCAGGAAGGACATCTCCTCCATAATCGGCTGGACCCGGTCGGCTCGCTGGAAAAAGGTGAACCGTGCCAGACGAATCGACAGATCGGCCAACTGATCGCTCACGGTCCGGTAGAGCCGTGCCTTCCGCTCCTGCCGCCCCAGGTAGGCCACCTGACGCTCGACCTCGCCAATGATGTCGTCGATCCGCTGAAGGTCCTGCTGGATCGACAGTAGCTTGTTCCAGGCAGATTTGCGCCGGACCTTGTAGCGCGTAACCCCGGCAGCTTCCTCGAACAGTCGCCGACGCTCCTCGGTCTTGTCGCTGATGATCTCATCCACCATCCCCTGCTCAATCACCGAGTAGGCGTTGGGCCCCAGCCCGGTGTCCATGAACAGATTCTGAATATCCATCAGCCGGCAAGGGATCTTGTTCAGCAGGTAGTCGCTCTCGCCCGACCTGAAAAGCCGCCGGGTAACCGTAATCTCGGAGAAGTCGACCGGCAGGATCTTCTTCGAATTGTCGATAACAACAGACACTTCCGCCATCCCCAGCGGCTTCCGGCTGCGGGACCCGGCGAAAATCACATCTTCCATCGAGCTGCTGCGGAGCGAACGGGGACGCTGCTCGCCCAGGGCCCAGCGCAGAGCATCCACTACGTTGGACTTGCCGCAGCCATTCGGCCCGACGACACACGTGATGCCGTTCTGGAATCCCAGCTCCAGCTTCTGAGCGAACGATTTGAACCCGTACGCCTGTAATCTCGAAAGGTACAAGTGCACCCTCCTGAATCGCGGGGTGGAACTGCCCCAAGCGCCCGATAGCGCGCCCGGAATCAGGGCTGGAGTCGCTTCAACGACCAGACGCGACCCATCCTAATACAGTTCTGTTATTGGAAATCCGGTTGTGTCTGGGAGATAATCAGGGAAGAGAGAAGGGCTGGTGAGCCGGGGGACGGCCCGAACATCGCAACCGACTGGATATCAACAGGTTGCGGTGAAACCCTCCGAATTCAGAACTAAAATACACCATCTTGAAAACGCAGTCAAGCCTGAAGTCGCCTGTGACCCGGTGGTGGAGGCTGGTATCAGGACTCATAGGCTCCGAATCCCCTACTTCGCCGCCACACGACCAAATTGACACGTCATCCCCCCGACTCTACCATATAGCTTGCACTGTCGCTGATGGTCCACGTGGATCGTGCTCAACCGATCCCTCGACGCACTCCATCACCTGATTCGACCAGGATAACCCCTTGCCGAAGATCGCCCGTATCGAAAAAGCCGTCCTCATCGGCAAACGCCCGCGGAGACTTGGCTGCAACGGCCGAATCGGCGCCCACGGCGACCGTGTCACCGACCTGATGGCCAAAGTATACACCAGTGACGGAGCCGTCGGTGTCGGATACGGTCAGGTGAAGGAAGAGGAAGCACAGACCCTCATCGGAACGGAAATCGACGACCTTTTCCGCCTCCCCACAGGATCCACTGAAGCAGGACGCAAACTCGATGTCCCCCTGTGGGATCTCGCCGCGAAGAGGGAAGGGAAGCCTCTGTACCAGCTGCTGGGCGCCCGGGGATCCCGAGACGTCGAGATGTATGACGGCTCCATCTACATCGACGATCTCGACCTTACAGACACGGAGGCTGCCGACCTCTACCGCGACCAGGTCCGCGGCGGCCAGGACTACGGCTTCACCAACTTCAAGATCAAAATTGGCCGCGGCGCCCGCTGGATGGAAATTATGGAAGGCCTCGCCCGGGACGAACTCGTCATCCGGGCCATCCGGGAAGCTGCCGGGCCCGACGCCAAAATCCTCATCGATGCCAACATGGGCAACACCCTCAACACAGCTCTTCACATTCTGCGCGAGTGCGCCGACGTCGGCATCCATTGGTTCGAGGAGCCCTTCGCCGAAGACCCGGCCATCAACCGCGCCTTCAAGGAAGCCATCACCGAAGCCGGCTGGAGCACCCTCGTTGCCGACGGGGAATTCGCCCCACCCGAGTCCTTCTTCAGTATGGTCGAGAACGGTTGGATCGACGTCGTCCAACAGGACTTCCGGTTCAAGTCGCTCACCTGGTGGATCGAAACCGCCGCCCGGATCGAATCCTGGGGCGCTCTGTGCGGTCCCCACACCTGGGGCAACTTCACTGAGCGCTATCCCCACGCCCATTTCGCCGCCTCGGTCCCCCACTACGCCCTGCTGGAGTCGTCTCCCGTCGACGTGCCCGGCCTGGTTCTCGACGGCTGGGAAGAACGCGACGGAAAACTCATCGTCCCCGACACCCCCGGCATCGGCTTCGACATCGAGCAGAGCCACTGGGAAAGTCTGCTAAAAGAAGAGGGAGGCTTCGTCGCCACCTGAGACCGCCTGTGCGTCCGACTTGTAAGACCGGCTCTTGTCCTGAGCCTGTCGAAGGATCCAGCCGGGAGTTCATCGGAGATCGGTACACCCTATGGACATCACCTTCCCCACCACCCAATGGCAGCGTCTCTCTCCTGCCTCCGCCGGCTTCAACGCCGACAAACTGGAATCCGTCCACGCCTCTCTCACCGACACCGGCGTCGACTACCGCGTCTGCATCACGCGCTGGGGCCGCATCGTAGCCGAGTGGTACCACGGTATCGACGCCGATGCGCAGCACGGTCAGGCCTCCGCTTCCAAGTCCTACTTCTCCTCCATCATCGGAATCGCCGTCGACGAGGGCGTCATCCCCTCCCCCGACGCAAAGGTCATCGACCACTATCCCGAGATGATGGACGTCGCTGAGACCGAAGGCCCCAAGCCGGGACGGTATCCGTTCGAAAAGGACCGGGCCATCACCTTTCGCCAGTGCATCTGCAACACGTCAGGTTACATGAAGCCGGGTGAAGAACCGGGGAAAGTCTTCCACTACCAGACCTTCGGCATGAACCTGGTCACCAACGGCATCGCCACGGCCTACGGCCTCTACGACAGCGGCGATCCGGACCGACTGCCCGGATTCAATGAACTCATGGCGAGGAAGGTCCGCGACCGCATAGACGGCAAGTGGACCCACAACTACACCGATTTCAAGCACGAGCCGGAAGCGAAGAAGAACATCTGGGGCCACTCCTCACGCGTCGTTGCCTCCGCCAGAGATGCGGCTCGAATGGGCATACTCTGGTTGAACAGAGGTAACTGGAACGGCACACAGGTCATCCCCGAGTCTTACCTGAAAGAAGCCACCGTCACCAACCCCGACATCCTCGCCAACGAGCCCGAGAAAAACTGGAAGTACGGCCATGGCTTCTGGGTGAACGATCACGGAAAACAGTGGCCCGACCTCCCAAGAGATTCCTACGCCGCGTCTGGCGCCGGCGCCAAACACATCTGGGTCTGCCCCTCTCTGGGCCTCGTCATCTCCATGAACCCCGGCGCCTACAACGGCATGGACGAAACAACAAGAATCGCCCACCTGAACGACACCCACGCCCGCATCCTCGACGCCCTTGAGGATTAGCACGTGATCGGGCAACCCGTTCGCCGCTCCTTTGCCATTCGCCTTTTGCTTTCTGTTCTTTTCCGTCGCCTACTGATCCCTGACAACTGATCACTGAAAGCTCTTCTCATGCCTTCTTTCGTCCTCCTCGGTGCCGGCAGCGTGTCCTTCACCACTCGCCTGGTTGCCGACATGATCCGCTCCGGCGAAGCGTGGGACCTCCGCCTCGTCGACACCTCTGAAGAAAATCTCGACGTCGTCGACCGCCTCGTCAGAAAAATGGTAAAGCAGACCGGATCGACGGTAACCGTCACCGCGTCAGCCGACCGGCGCCAGGTCCTTCCCGGAGCCGACGTCGTCGTCAGCACCATCGGCGTCGGCGGGCGCCGTGCCTGGGAGGCCGACGTCTTTATCCCGCGCGAGTTCGGCATCTACCAGCCCGTCGGCGACTCCGTAATGCCCGGCGGCATCTCACGCGCCCTGCGTCAGGTGCCCGTCCTCGTCGCCGTCGCCGAAGACATCGCCGACCTCTGCCCCAGCGCCTGGTTCTTCAACTACGCGAACCCAATGTCAGCCAACTGTCGGGCCGTTCGAAAGGCCACAGGTGTCAACGTCGTCGGCCTTTGCCACGGAGTCTTCGGCGTAGAGAGTCAGCTCGCCAGCTTCGCCGGTATCGATCCGAAAGCCGTCACCAGCACCGCCGTCGGCGTCAACCACCTCACCTGGTTCACTGAGTTGCGGTACAACGGTGCAGACGCCTGGCCGCTGGTCAGCCGTGAGTACCACCGACAAACGGGCGGCGGCAAAGCGCCTCTGGAATCATCGGCCGACGCCTACCTGTCGACCGACGCACGCCTCCCCGACGTCGACGGCCCGCTCGACGGCGCTCCTCAGGTGGAAGAGAGCCCCTTCTCCTGGGAGCTGTTCGAACTCTACGGCGCCTTTCCCGCCGTCTTCGACAGGCACGTCACCGAGTTCTTCCCCACCCTGTGCCGCGAGGGCGCCTACTACGGCAAAACCCTCGGCGTCGACGCCTTCTCATTCGAAGGAACCATCGAACGGGGTGACAAGGCCTTCGCCCGCATGCAGGACCTGGCCGCGTCGGGCGCCGACCTACCCGAGCATTTCGTATCGGGCGGCAGCGGAGAGCACGAGCAACTTATCGCCATCCTGCAATCGCTCTTTCATGATCGGCCCCGCGTCTACTCCGTCAATCTCCCGAACCATGGCCAGGCGCCCAACCTGCCTGCGGACGCCATCATCGAAAGCCCCGCATACGTCAGCGGAGCGGGCTTTCAGCCGCTGATGCTCGAGCCGCTTTCCGACGGTATCGCCGCCACGCTGCTCACCCGCATCGCCTCCCAGGAACTCACCGTCAGCGCCGCTCTTGAAGGTTCGCTCGACCTGTTCGTCCAGGCCCTGCTGGCGGACGGCGCCGTCACCGTCCCATCCGAGGCCCGCACGCTAGCGCTCGCCCTCTTGGAAGGACAGTCGGAACACCTCCCCCAATTCGACGCAGGCGACGTGTCGAAGTCGGAGTCCTCATGACCGTCGCAAGCGACCATCAGCAGACCGTCGACCTCGAACCGATCCTGAGAGCAGCCCTTCAACCGGAACTCAAGCAGGCCAACGCCTATCCGGTCCATCTCGGATCGGGACAGCCGCCCGGGATCCTGGCCGTCTACTCTGCCTGCGACGGCATCGACCCCTGGGGTGAGGCCTTCTACTATCCCAACGATTCCCTGAAGTTCGCCCTCCTCAGTCACGAAGGCGAGACCGTCTGGACACGTGATCTCGGCATGGGAGTTGTGCCCGGATTCCATTTCTGCCCCGTCTCCCCCTTCGATCTGGATGGCGACGGTGTCGACGAAATCTGGTTCGTCAATAACATCCGAACGGAAAACCCGCTTAGCCTGAGCGGTCGGCGCTTGGCACGGATCGACGCCCTCACCGGTGAAACGACCGGGCAATGGGAATGGCCTTGCCTTGCCGGCGACACCCAGGTCATGAGCCACACGCATCGTAATTTCATCTTCGGCGGCAAAGCGAACGGCGATCCCGTCCTCGTCACTGCCCAGGGCACCTACGGTCCCATGTTCCTGCAGGGATGGAAGTCCGACATGACACAGCGGTGGGATGTCCGCATACTCAAGGACGATCCGGGTGCCCGCGGAACCCATCCCACGGTCCCCGTCCTCGACATCAACAACGACGGTGTCGACGAGGTGCTGTGGGGCGAACGCTGCATTGAGTTCGACACCGGACGGGAACTCTTCTGCGCAGACCGCGACGTCTACCGTGGCCACTCCGACCACATCCAGCCCTTCGAGAATCCGGAGACCGGACAGACCTACATCTACACCATCCGCGAGAGCGACCCCGAAGCCAAGCCGCGTGTCGTCACCTTCGACGACACCGGCAACCGCGTCTGGGGCCGCATCGATGAAGGTCACATGGACATGGGGTGGGTGGGCAAAATCGGAGAAGGCGGAGCACCCATCGCCACGGCGATCCGGATCAGGTCGAAGAACTTTACAAAGGCAGGAGTCGAGTACGGCGGCGTCGAGGAGCACGTATTCAATGCGCTCACCGGCAAAGACATCCAACTCCCCTTCAGCACCTACAAGACCAAGCCCAAAGACATCAACAACGACGGCATCTACGAGCTCGTCAAAGGCAACGAAATCCTCGACCGCCACGCCAACGTCATCGGCCGGTTCGAAGGAAAGGGCCGCCGCTTCCTCGACATGCCCGGCCATCCCGGGCTGCAAATCTCATCGTACAACGACGCCGGCGAGCTCGTCATCTGGGCGGATAAAGCAGCAATCGGAAACCAGTAGTCAGTAGTCAGTAGTCAGAGGGCAACAGCAGACCCCAGGCAGAGATCAGTCCCGCTGTCCACAAGCCTGCGGATGGGTGGCGGTCCCTGATATCTGATGTCTGATATCTGACATCTTGTTCTTCCATCTCTTTGAGGTCCTTCCTTTCCATGTCCCGAATCCTTGTTGCTGTTCCGCACGCAGACGAACTCGCCTTCCACTGCGGAGGCACCATCGCCCGGCTTGTGGGCGAAGGCCACGACATCTACCAGGTCGTCGTAACCACCGGAGCAAAGTCATCATTCGTTCGTCCCCGCGGCGAAATGGAAGTCATCATCAGCGAAGAGGCCCGAAAGTCTGCCGAAATCCTCGGCCTCAAAGACATCTTTCTCTGGAACTCCGGCGACAACCTCAACGAACACGACACGCCCATTATCCAG
>Ga0114996_10004784_pt1 | contig 16091 bp, 11 predicted proteins | sample ArcticOcean_MG_C_4_FD_87039 | JGI IMG/M metagenome (GOLD analysis project Ga0114996, IMG submission 87039) | Marine microbial communities from western Arctic Ocean - ArcticOcean_MG_CB4_134 | ecosystem: Environmental > Aquatic > Marine > Oceanic | place: Arctic Ocean: Canada Basin | collected...
ACCCTTTCAGGGCATGAAGGCAAATGAAGAGGACATCACGCGTGCCCCGCAGGGGTAAAAAGCGATTGTACGCTGGCCCCACGCCTAGTGGGCGTCACGCTGGTTTTTCCCGTTCAACTCAGGTTTCAAGTCCCTGCAATTTTTGGCCGATAAGGAATCACGCGCCAGGTCCGGATTCGCTGGTTTGGCGGGTTGCAAGATGGCGGTACAACTCTATGAAATATAAGGCTTTAGCGCGGAAGAGCTGAGAGGAAATAAATCCTTTCTATAATTGACATCATTTGTTAAGATAATGGGACAGTTACCCAATTATAAAACAGGGATCTCCCCGCAGGTTTTACCCTTTGGGGTTCCTTATCAAATTATAAATCCGCTATTTTTGAGGCAATTTGAATCATGTTTAAGCGATTCACCGAGAGAGCGCGAAGAGTCATCATCCTTGCTCGCGAGGAGGCAGAACTTTATCGCCATGAGTATCTAGGCACAGAACATATTTTGCAGGGTGTTATTAAGGATGGCGGGGGCATAGCTATTGCCATAGTTCAAAAAAGCGGTGTGGATATGACTCAGTTGAAAAAGGAACTGGAAAAAAATCTGCCTCGCAGTTCAAATTCTCTGATCATCGGGGATATTCCTTTCACCTCCCGAGCCAAGAAAGTTTTGGAGTTCGCGGTGGAAGAGGCCCGATCTCTGAATCATAATTATATTGGTACCGAGCACCTTCTTCTGGGTCTTTTGAAGGAGAAGGAAGGGGTTGCCTGCCGCGTTCTGAACAGTTTCGGCATGTTCTTTGATGATGTCCGGGAAAAAATTGTTGATATGTTCAAAGAACCTACTGAGAGCAACCGCGAAGTGGGCAAGACTCCGACCCTGGATGAATTCAGCCGTGACTTGACCAAAATGGCATTGGACGGAAAGCTGGACCCGATCATTGGCCGGGCCAAGGAAATCGAGCGGGTGATCCAGATTCTCAGTCGCCGTACGAAAAACAATCCGGTATTGATTGGTGAACCCGGTGTAGGTAAAACCGCGATCGTTGAGGGCCTGGCCCAGCTTATTATTGAACGGGAAGTGCCGGATACGCTTTTCGATAAACGGGTGGTTTCGCTTGATTTGGGTTCCCTGATTGCGGGCACCAAGTATCGCGGACAGTTTGAAGCCCGTCTCAAAGGTATCATGAAGGAAATCATCCAGAATGACAGCGTCATTTTATTTATTGACGAACTGCATACCTTGGTGGGAGCGGGAGCCGCTGAAGGTTCGGTGGACGCATCCAATATGCTCAAGCCGGCTCTGTCCCGAGGCGAGATCCAATGCATCGGCGCGACCACTCTGGAAGAATACCGAAAATACATTGAGAAAAACGGTGCACTGGAAAGGCGTTTTCAGCCCATCATTGTGAATCCGCCGACGGTGGATGAAACCGTTGAAATTATCAAGGGGCTTAAGGTTGCATATGAACTGCATCACAAGGTCAAAATCACCGATGAATCAATTGTCACTGCTGTTCGGTTTGCGGAGCGATACATCAGCGACCGGTTTCTCCCTGATAAAGCTATTGATGTGATTGATGAGGCGGGGTCCAGGGTGCGTCTGCGTAAGATCACCCAATCTCCTGAAATGAAAAAAATTCAGCGCGACATAGATATTGTCGTGCGCGACAAAAAAGTCTGTATCGAAAATCAGGAATTTGAAAAGGCCGTTGAGTTGCGTGACAAGGAGGAAGAGTTACGCGATAAGTTGGATGTGGTGAAGGCCGACTGGGATAAGGGTCGTGATGCCAGTGAGCCCTGCATTACCGAAGATGATATTGCCGATGTTGTTTCCAGCATGACCGGAATTCCGCTTTCTCGGATTGAGGAGAAAGAAAGCGTACGCTTGCTGAACATGGAACAAGAATTGGCCGGTAAAGTGGTAGGGCAGGGAGAGGCTATCAAAGTTCTTACCAAGGCGATCCGCCGGTCCCGCTCGGGTTTGAAAGATATGAAAAGGCCCATTGGGAGCTTCCTCTTTCTCGGCCCAACCGGTGTGGGGAAAACAGAGTTGGCGAAGGTTCTGGCCGAATTCCTGTTTGGCAATGAAGACGCGCTTATCCGGCTTGATATGTCGGAGTATATGGAAAAATTCAATGTGTCTCGCTTGACGGGTGCGCCTCCGGGTTATGTCGGCTATGAGGAAGGCGGCCAGCTGACAGAAAAGGTACGCCGTAAGCCTTATTCGGTAATCCTCTTTGACGAAATCGAAAAAGCCAATCCGGATATTTACCATCTCCTTTTGCAGATCATGGACGATGGTCGTCTGACCGATAGTTATGGCCGAGTAGTGGATTTCAAAAATACGGTGATAATTCTAACGTCCAACATTAGTTCCCGAATGCTTGAGAAGGGAACCAGTCTGGGATTCCACGACGGCGATGAAGACCTCAGCTATGACAAGATGCAAAAGGAACTGAAGCAGGACTTGAAAAAGACCTTCAATCCCGAGTTTCTCAACCGGTTGAGCGAAACGGTAGTCTTTCGTCCTTTGGAATTGGAAAATATTGTCAGTATTCTCGATGTTCAGTTGAATGCTCTCAACGAGCAATTGATTCAGCAGGGGCTGACCCTTGATGTGACTCCAGATGCGAAGAGATGGCTGGCGGAAAAAGGCTTTGATCCCCATTTTGGCGCCCGGCCTTTGAAACGCGCCATTCAAAAGCATTTGGAAGATATCTTATCTGATGAAATGCTGAAAGGTCGTTTCGCTAATGGGGGGCTCATTGAGGTGAGCTTGCAGGATGACAGCCTGGTTTTTGTTGAAAAGTCGGGAGCCCTTAATGTTGGTTGAGAATTTTTTCTTCGCTTGAACGGAGCGATGATGATAAAAAATATATAAAGTATTAAGTTTCAGCAAGTTATACTGCTGGGTCTTAATACTTTTTTTTGCCTGAAAACTCGGGCGCGAATTTACCCTGATAACTCGTAAAACTTCAGATAGTTCTGGCTAAATGGTGAAAAAAGCCCACATTTTTTTTGCGGTTCTGATAGGCGTAACTCTTCTTGTCACAGCCTCCTTTTCGTTTGCTCAGGAAGGTGAGAACATCCAGTCCGTAAAGGTGATAGGGAACAAGCGGATTGATGAATCCACCATTCTCTATTACATCAAGTCCAAGCCCGGCACCTTGCTTTCCAAAAGACAGATTCGTGAAGATATTGAGCAGATATATAGCTTGGGGCAATTCAAGGATATCCGTGTGGAAACGAGGAATACCCTGAAGGGCCTGGAAGTTGAATTTTATATCGAAGAAATTTCGTCAGTCGGGAATGTTGAAATCTTAGGTAATGATAGGGTTGACTCCAATGATATCCGGGAAAAAATTGGGCTCAAGCGGGGGGCGGCTTTCAATGAGCACCTGATCCAGGAGAGCAATGAGGAAATTCTTAAGCTGTATCGTGAGAAAGGATACTTTTTTGCCCAAACGAACATCGATATCCAGCCCAATCAGGAGAACGCGGTAAATATTACAATCAGGATCAAGGAGGGAGAAAAGGTAAAAATTGAGAAGATTCGTTTTTCTGGAAACAAAGCTATCCCGGATAAAGACCTCCGCGACCAGATGGAAATACAGGAAAGAACCTGGTATTCCTTTCTGGATGAATCGGGGGTGTACCAAAAAGATATCTTAAAGCTGGATTTGTTCCGCATAGAAGGCTATTACCACGATCACGGTTATCTGCGGATCAAAGTGCTGGAGCCTCGTATAGATATCAATCAAAAGGCCAGGGAAATTCATATCACCATCCCGGTTGAGGAGGGTCCGCAGTTCCGCGTGAAGACTTTGAATATAGATGGAGATGCTGCGGTCTCCCCGGATGAAATTCAAAAAAGCATCCAGACCAAGGTCGGTGAAATCTATAATGTATCCCAGCTTCGCCAGGATATTTTGGCGATCACCGACTTGTACTCCCAAAAAGGTTATGCTTACGCTGATGCGAACCCGATTTCCAAGTTAAACGATGAGGATCGCACTGTTGAGCTGTCCATTGAAATTGATAAGGGTAAAAAAGTCTATGTTGGCAATATTGAAATTCTAGGAAACATGAAAACGCGGGACAATGTTATTCGCAGGGAATTCAGGCTGAAAGAAGGAGAAGTTTTTGACGGCTCCAAATTGAAACGGAGCAAACAGCGGATCAACAATCTCAATTATTTTGAAGATGTTAAAATTGATACCCATAGAGGCCAGGATCTCGACCTTATTGACATCCTCACAACAGTGACTGAAAGGCCGACCGGATCGTTCTCAGTAGGTATCGGTTTCAGTTCAATCGAAAATTTTATTTTTTCCACATCGATAACCCAGGATAACCTTTTCGGAAATGGGCAAAGGTTGAGCCTGAATGCCCATTTATCCTCCATCCGCACAGATTTTAGAATAAACTTTACAGAGCCGAGGCTCTTTGATTCCGAAATATCACTTGGAGTCGATCTATTTAACGAGGATGAGGATTTCCTTAGTTTCGATGCCCAATCAACCGGTGCGGGTTTTCGCCTGGGTAAAAATATTTCTGAGTATGAATCGGTTGGTTTGAAATATCGATTGGCAAATGTAGAGACGTCGGGAATAGCCTCTTCTGATGAAACGGAATTCTTTAAAAATGGGACCCGCTTGACCAGCAGAGTTGTGCCAACTTATATTCATGATTCGCGGGATAATTTTTTAAATCCTTCCACGGGATGGAGGCATGTGGTAGGCTTTGAACTCGCAGGGCTGGGAGGCACAAAATTTACCAAATACTTTTATGAAGTGACGTATTATCACCCTTTAGTAGGAAAGTTCGTTGGCGCGGCTCATGCCCGGATCAATTACGCAGATGGGTATGGCGGAGACAAGCTGCCGGCCTTTGAAAGGTTTTTCATGGGAGGGCCGACTTCATTGCGGGGCTTTACTATACAAGATGTTGGTCCAAAAAATGATAAAAAGAATCCTGTAGGAGGTAACCAATCTCTTCTTTTTAATTTGGAAGTGCAGTACCCTTTTACCAAGGCTTTCCGCGGTTTTGTGTTTTTTGACCGCGGAAATATTTATGGTGGGGGTTTTGATACCAGTACCACGTCCAACAGTTTTGACCTGGGTGAAATGAGAAGCAGTATTGGTGCAGGCATCCGTTTTATTAGTCCTTTTGGTCCGTTGGGTTTTGCCTATGGTATCAAATTGGATAAAAAGTCCGGCGAAGAGGCGGCAGAGTTTCATTTCTCGGCAGGAAGTGCATTTTAAATAGAATCTTTTAGTCGGGCATTTTCTTTAAGGCAACCACCAGGTGCTACTAGCCCTTCTCTTGCTAGCAAAGAGTTATCCTTGATAAACTGTTGCCAGTTGGGTCCAGCATCGTGCTGGCGGCGGTACGCCGGTGACCAAAAACAATTTTTAGAGATACCTTGAAAATTTAATTTTAAAAAGGATCATGTTTATGCGGTTAACAATTTCTCGGAGGCCCAGGATCATCTGGCCGCTACTCATTTTTGGTTTTTTCATTTGCGGACCTTTAACGGTTTCTTCTTTTGCCGCGGATAGCCGGATAGGATTTGTAGATATTCAAAAAGCAGTTTCTGGTACCAAGGAGTGGAAATCCAGTTTCAATAAATTTAAATTGGATTTTACAAAAGAGAAAAAAAGAATCAAGGCCAGGGAAAAAAAGATCCAAAAAATGCTGGGGGAACTGAACAAACAAAGTTTTGTTCTGGACCCGGAACTGAAAAAGAAAAAGGAAGACCGGCTAAGAAAAGAAAAAATAGCTTTTGAAAGATATGTCCAGGACCAGAACGCAGAGTTCGGAAAAAAAGAAAAAGAAATGACTCAAATAATCCTTCGTAAAATGATGGAGGTCATAAAAAAAATCGGTAAGGAAAAGAGCTATACAATGATTCTGGAACAGAAGGTTGTTCTCTATCATGATAAGGGCAACGATTTGACGAAAATTGCGACCCGCACCTATGACAGGATCAATAAATAATTCCTGCAGGGCATCTCTAAAAATTGTTCTTGGCTATGAGCGGCCCTTATTTCATAAGGGCCTGCGAGTTGCCGCAGGGAAAATATCTGAATAAATAGAGACCCTGTACAAACTACAGTTGATAAAACCTGTTTGACCCCGCATTTAAGCTCGCTGAAATTTCTAGAAAAATCTTACAGGCTTGCAATTGCAAGAACGGACTCCTTCTCATGATGGACATTAACGAAATTAAAAAGATCATTCCCCACAGATATCCTTTTCTCCTGGTAGATAAGATTATCGAATGCGATATGGACTCCCGGATTGTCGGCATCAAAAATGTGACGGCCAATGAATCTTTTTTTCAGGGACATTTTCCGGAGTTTCCTGTTATGCCAGGTGTTCTTATTATCGAGGCCCTTGCGCAGGTTGCCTGTATTTTAGGAATCAAAATATTGGACAGGGAGGGTCCGTCGGCCGTGTTTTTTACCGGTATCGATAAGGCAAAGTTCAGGAGACCGGTTGTCCCGGGAGATCAATTGCGGCTTGAGTTGACTAAGATCAAGCAGAGGGGAACGTTTTTCCGGTTTGAGGGCAAAGCGTTTGTAGAGGATGCTTTGGCCACCGAATGTACCATTCAGGCAATGCTCGGTAAAGACTGATATTGTAAACGGCTGGCACTCACATTTTTTCATCTCGCGTATTTCCCAGCCCGTAGCCAGCCAATGAAAATTGGTTTTATCCCGTGACTATTCATTCGAGTTCAGTCATTCACCCGGATGCCGAATTGGCCCGTGGAGTTACGGTAGGTCCTTTTACTACCATTGGTTCAGATGTCCGGATCGGTGAGGGAACGATTGTAGGGCCCAACGTATTGATTGAAGCGGGTACGGTCATCGGGAAAAATTGTAAAATCTTCCATGGTGCCTCGCTGGGTGGAGAACCCCAGATTCTTAACTTTGAAAACGTTCCCGCCACGGTGGAGATTGGCGATGGAACGGTGATTCGAGAGTATGTCACCATACATCGATCGGGTAACGAAAATGGAGTGACCCGTGTTGGCAAGGGTTGCCTGCTCATGGCCTATTCGCATTTGGGTCATGACTGCGAAATTGGTGACCAGGTGGTGATTGTAAATAGTACGAGTTTAGCCGGCCATGTTATTGTAGAGGACAGGGTTTTTATTTCGGCTCTGGTTGGTGTTCATCAATTTGTCCGAATAGGTCGGTATGCCATGGTTGCGGGACTGGCAGGTGTGAATCAGGATGTTCTTCCCTTTTCCATAGTGGAAGGAAACCGAGCCCGACTTCTCAGTGCAAATGCGGTGGGACTCAAGCGGGCAAATTTCAAACCGAAAGTCCGGGCGGCGATAAAAAAAGCCCTGAAATTCATTGCCCAACCAGAATTGAATACCAATCAGGCTGTAAAAAAAATTGAAGCGGAAATTGAAATGTCCGACGAAATTTATTATCTTATTAACTTTATAAGAAATTCTTCCCGGGGAGTAACCAAGTAGTGGCAAAAGTAAAAGCTGGTGTGGTTGGAATTGGCAGAATGGGTGAATACCATGTTGGGGTTCTGTCCGAAATGCAGGAGGTGGATCTTGCTGGAGTGGTGGATGTTGATCCTCAGCGCCGAAAGGTCATCCATGATAATTATGGCGTGCCCGGCTATGTGGACTGCAAGGACCTTTTTGGACGGGTTAATGTCGCAGTAGTCGCGGTTCCCACGAGCCTGCACTATCCTGTTGCCAAGGAACTGCTTAATAATGGTATCCATGTTCTGCTTGAAAAGCCTTGTGCCCACAACCTCGATCATGCCCGCGAACTTTTCCAGTTAGCCCAGGACAAGGACCTGATTCTGCATATCGGTCATGTGGAACGTTTTAATGGAGCGGTGCAGGAACTCCACAAAATTGTTGAGTCGCCAATTTTTGTGGAGTGCAAACGCATGGGGCCTTTCACAGAAAGGATCAAGGATGATGGTGTGGTGATGGATATCATGATTCATGATATAGACATCGTTCTTAACCTGATTAAATCCAAGGTGATCAAAACGCATGTTATTGGAGCTTCGGTTTTTTCTGAAAAAGATGACCTCGTGAGTGCCCAACTCGAATTTGAAAATGGATGCGTTGCTAACATTGTTGCCAGCCGTGTTTCACATAATAAAGTCCGAACCTTGTCGGTAACCCAGAAAGACTCCTTTGTGGTTTTGGATTACACTGACCAGGAAATTTATGTCCACCGCAAATCATCTTCAGAGCATCAAATGACTAAAGGCGCACTGCGGTACAAACAGGAATCGCTGGTCGAACGGATTTTTGTCCACAAAGATAATCCCCTCAAACTTGAGCTCCAGCATTTCATTGATTGCGCTAAAAATGGAAGCCCTCGAAATGTTGCGGTGAATGATGAACTCTATTCGCTGGAAATCGCCCTGGATATTCTTGACCAGTTTAACCAAAAAATAAAAGAGTAGGGACGGAATCCACATCGCCCATCGGATTTTTGCAATTGTTTAGAACAACTGGCACGCCTTCTGTAAATCTTCATTAGCCCATCAACATGCATACCACTCTTGATAGGATAGGCCTTATTGCTGGAACGGGAGAAGTTCCCGTATATTTTGCGCGGAAAGCCAGCCAGCTTGGGATAAAACTTATCAGCATTGGTTTCTCAAAGGAAATCCAAAACGATCTGGCACCGTTTTCGAAAGAGTGCTATTCGATTGGAGTCGGTCAGCCGGGTAAAATCTTTAAGACGCTACAGCAGAACAATGTGAAAGAATTGTTGATTCTGGGCAAGGTTGATAAAAGCATCATTTTTAAACTACAGAAGTTCGATTTTAAAGCCCTCCAATTTTTCAAAAACATTGCGACCCATGAAGACAAAGTTTTACTGTTGGGGGTGATTAATGAGCTCGAAAAAGAGGGTTTCAAGGTTTTAAGTCAAAAGGAATTTCTGTCAGATATTTTTCCTCAAAAAGGAAACCTGGCCCGCCGAGAACCCACAAAGCAGGAGTTGGAAGATATTGCATTTGGATTGCCCATTGCCCGAAAATTGGCGGACATGGAAATTGGCCAGACGCTGGTAGTAAGAAATAAAACGGTGGTGGCCGTTGAGGCCATGGAGGGAACAGATCAGGCTATTCAAAGGGGATGTGATTTGGCCCAGGGAAAATGTGTGGTGATCAAAGTCAGCAGAACCAATCAGGACTATCGCTATGACAGCCCAGGAATTGGACCGCAAACAATCAATATACTGGCCCAAGGCGGGGCAGGGGTTCTGGCGCTAGAGGCAGAGAGGGTCATGGTGGTGGAACAAGAAAAAGTTGTCGCTCTGGCTGATGCGGCCAAAATGGCCGTGGTCTGTGTCTAACCACCGGCCGGTAGCAACTGGCAATAGCTTTTGTTGGCAAGCAAAAAGTTGTCTCGGCTCAAAGAGGCTTTGCTGTCTGCTTCCAAGCAGGAAAATCAAATCCCCCCAACTCCCTTCGTAGAATACCCCTTCGGGGTATGAAGGTTAATGAAGAGGATTCACGCATGCCCCGAATAGGATAGCTGGGGCGATTTACAACCTCTCATGTAATATGCAGGCTAGCTACGGTGCAATGAGTATGGCTTATCATAATGAAAGATAATCGTCCCCACTTTTTAATTATAGCCGGCGAGGCATCAGGAGATTTGCATGGCTCGAATTTGGTATCTGCTTTAAAGGCCCTTTTGCCTCATGCCCGTTTCTCCGGGATGGGTGGGTCACGAATGCAGGAAGCAGGCGTGGATACGCTGTTTGGCATTGAACGCATGGGCACGGTCGGAATCGTCGAGGCGCTGGGAGACTTTGGCCATTATTACGGAGTCTATCGCACATTGATGAAAGAAATCACCTCGTGCCGTTATGATGCGATAATTCTCATCGACTATCCCACGTTAAATCTTCGACTGGCAAAACAGGGGCGGCGTTTTGATTGTCCGGTATTTTTTTTCATCAGCCCGCAGATTTGGGCATGGAGAAAGGGCCGGATCAAGGGGATCCGGGAATCAGTGCGAAAGATGTTTGTCATTCTTCCGTTTGAGGAAAAGCTGTATTTGGATGCCGGGGTGGATGCAGAATTTTTGGGGCATCCGTTTATAGATATGGTCCATCCAAGCAGGCCTCGCGAAGAGAGCTTGGAAAAATATTCCCTGCATGTGGGGGTCAAGACTATCGGGCTTTTGCCCGGAAGCAGGATGAACGAGGTCAACTCCCTTTTAGATGTGATGATTCAGGCGGCGGAAAAAATCCGCAGCGAACTGGGTTCCTGTCAGTTTCTTCTCCCTATTGCGGACTCCATTGATCCCGATCTAATCCGCCAACGGTTGGGAGCCAACCCGCTTGGCATCCAATTGATACAGGGGGAAACTTATGATGTGATGAATAGTTGTGACATGTTGATCATTGCATCCGGTTCTGCCACTCTGGAAGCAGGTATCCTGGGGTGCCCCATGGTCATTGTCTACAAGTTGAATCCCTTGACTCACTGGCTGGCGGACCGCTTGATAAAAATTCCACTTGTGGGGCTGGTGAATATTGTCGCGGGGGAAGAAGTGGTGCCCGAATTGATACAGCATAAAGTGACGGCGGAAAATATCTCCTCCGCGGCACTTGCAATATTGCGTACTCCAGAAAAAGAACAGGCTATGCGTGAGCGTCTTCTTAAAATCCGGGAATCCCTGGGAGAACCCGGAGTCATGAAGGCTGTTGCCAAACGTATTGCTGATTTTATGGTTGAATTGAGCGCTAATGAAAAAACTCCTGTTTAATTACGTAATTCCATACCTTCTTTTTGGAGTGGTCTATCTCTGGTGCATGACCCTGCGCTCAAAAAACCTGAATGAGGAAGAAGAGAACCATTTCAAGAATCTTACCGGACCTTATATTCTCACCCTGTGGCATGGAAGAATCTTTTACCTGTTTTATTATCTTCGTCGGCACCCGGATTATTTCCTGCTGATCAGCCCGAGTGAAGACGGCGATCTTTTGGCCCGTCTTGCACGGTTGATGGGCTATTCCGTGATACGTGGGTCCACTTATAAAAAAGCTGTTTCAGCAGCCCGGTCTCTGATTAAAGTTCTGCGCAGAAATCAGAGGATCATTATCATTGCCGATGGTTCCCGCGGACCGAGATGTGTGGCTCAGTCGGGATCCGTGCAACTGGCAGGAATAACCGGAGCGCCCATTTTCCCCATGACTTTCGGAACCAAAAATAAAGTGGTCTTAAACAGCTGGGATAAATTTGTCATTCCCCTGCCTTTTACCCGCTGCACCCTCAACTTTTCTTCACCCATATCTCTCCCGCCAAAATCGTCTGAACAAATCATAGAGGAAAAGCGATTGGAGTTGGAAAACGCCCTCAATCGAATAAACAAAGCGAGTGACGAAGGCTAAAAAACGCTTTAAAATTAAACATTTCCGTCCCTTAAATGCCTTAAATATGGGCATGTAAGCACGTTTGAATTTGCCTATAGGGTGTGGTATAGTTCGCCCGTATCCTGAATCCCTTTAATTTTATATGTTTTTAGAAGAACCTGTCGAAGGGTTTTAGGGATTCTTATTGGCACGAATATTGAACTAAATAGAAGTAACCGGTTAGAGGGAGGCGGGAGAAAGAATCATTATGGCTTGGAAAAATTTCTAGCCATAAAGACAATCGTTTGCCAGCTCGGGTCCTTTTTGAACATACGAGGAAAACAAATATGAAAAAGGTTGAGGCGATCATTAAACCGTTCAAGCTGGATGAAGTGAAAGATAAGTTGAACGAGATCGGGGTAAAGGGAATAACTGTCAGCGAGGTGAAGGGATTTGGCAGGCAAAAGGGTCATACCGAGCTGTATCGTGGTGCGGAATATGTGGTGGACTTTCTTCCCAAAATTAAAATGGAGATCATCCTCAGCGACGACCAAGTGGAAGATGTGATCAATACCATTATGCAGGCCGCACAAACCGGCCGGATCGGTGACGGAAAAATATTTGTAATAGATCTTCAGGATATCGTGCGGATTCGCACCGGAGAGCGCGGAGAAGATGCTATCTGACCCAAGAATTCTGTGTCCTATCTAAAAGAATAATCAAAAACTTCCCCATCCGGGATTGCTGGATTTTATATATAAAACTGAAACCGTAATGACGGTACCGGTTTTTTACGTCTTTTTTATGATTTCAATCTCTAACTATTTTTTGCAGGAGAACCTTTAATGACCCCCAAAGAGGCAGTAGATTTCGCAAAAAAAAATAATGCCAAAATTGTAGATATGAAATTCATGGATCTACTTGGATCCTGGCAGCATTTTTCTGTGCCCATGTGTGAGTTGGAAGAACATCTTTTTGAAGAAGGACTGGGGTTCGATGGCTCCAGCATCCGCGGATGGCAGGCTATCAATAACAGCGACATGCTGGTCATTCCCGATCCGGCTACCACGGTCATAGACCCGTTTATGAAAGATGTGACGGTTAGCATGATCTGTAATATTGTGGACCCGATCACCAGGGAAAAATACAGCCGCGATCCTCGCAATATTGCTCAGAAAGCGGAAGCCTATCTTAAATCTACTGGAATTGGAGACACTGCCTACTTTGGTCCGGAAGCGGAATTTTTCGTTTTTGACAATGTTCAATACGATTCCAGCGCGAATGAATCGTTTTATTCGATCGATTCTGTTGAAGCAAAATGGAACACCGGCCGGGATGAAGACCCTAACCTGGGTCACAAGCCGAGACATAAAGAAGGTTATTTCCCGGTTGCTCCTACCGATACGCTTCAGGATATTCGCTCTGAGATGATGTTGCTCATGGAGCAGGTTGGCATTACCATGGAATGCCACCACCACGAAGTGGCAACGGGAGGACAATGTGAAATTGATATGCGTTTTGCTCCGCTGGTTAAATGTGCTGACAGCCTGATGTGGTACAAATACATCGTTAAAAATGTTGCCAGGGCGCATAACAAAACTGCAACCTTCATGCCCAAACCCATGTTTGGCGATAACGGAACCGGGATGCACGTCCATCAGAGTATCTGGAAAGGTGGTAAACCCCTGATGGCCGGAAATAGCTATGCGGGTTTCAGTGAAATGGGTATGCACTACATCGGCGGTATTTTGAAACATTCCCGGGCGATTTGTGCTTTTGCCGCGCCGACTACTAACTCCTACAAACGGTTGGTTCCCGGCTTCGAAGCGCCAGTCAACCTGGCTTATTCCAGCCGTAACCGGAGCGCGGCCATCCGTATCCCCATGTACTCGCCCAGCCCCAAGGCGAAGCGATTGGAAATCCGTTACCCCGATCCTTCTTGTAATGGTTATCTGACTTTTTCGGTAATGCTTATGGCTGGCCTGGATGGCATTGAAAATAAAATTGACCCGGGTGAACCTCTGGATAAAAATATTTACTCGCTTGGACCGGAAGAGTTGGCGAAGATTCCCACCTTGCCTCACTCTTTGGATCAGTCCCTGCAGGCTCTGGAGGATGATCATGAGTTTCTCCTTAAAGGCGATGTGTTCACCCAGGATCTGGTCGATACCTGGATCGAATATAAACGTGAAAACGAAATAGATCCCTTGCGTCTCAGGCCGCATCCCCTGGAATTCGAAATGTATTACGATTGCTGATTCCGAACTTGAATTTAAAAATCCCCTGGGTTTTCCCAGGGGATTTTTTTTTGTGATAGATTAGGCAGAGTTTAAAACCCGAATCTCTATAATAATTATTTTATGACCTTCAACAAAGCATTGATCTATAGCATTCACCAGCGCCAACCCTGGGACGAAACACTGCCTTTGCAGGCTTTTGGCTTTCGTGAACCTGAAACCGCCTGGAAAAACCTCGTTGCCCTGGCGGGCCATGCCCAATTTGAAAAACTATATCCCGATTTCTTCCGGATTTTGTTGGAACTGATTGCCAGTTCGCATAACGCGGATATGGCATTGCACAATTTCGAGCGCTTTTCAGAGAAGTTTTTAGACAAGGATCATTTATACACGCAACTGACGGAATCGCCTTCCCTGTTTGTAGCCCTGATTTTTTTGTTTTCCGGTAGTCAGGTACTCACCGATGCCCTGCTCAAAGAACCGTCATATGTAGATTGGTTGAGCCGACCCGAGACCTTGGCCAATTCCAAATCGAAAGATATGCTGATGCGTGATTTCTATGAAATGGCCGAATTTCAAAGCAAAAATATTTTTTCTGTTCTTCGAAAATTTAAAAAAAGGGAATACATACGAATCGGGCTACGCGACCTGCTGGGTAAGGTTGGCTTCAAGGAAACGGTTGAAGATATTTCCAATCTTGCCGATGTTTGTCTGCAAGCCGCCTATGAGCATGCAGACCGGGAATTGCAAAAGAAATTTGGCAGACCCGTTTATCAGGATGCTAATGGAAACTGGATAGAATCGGAATTTGCTATTCTCGGTATGGGTAAACTGGGAGGCCGCGAACTCAATTACAGCTCCGATATTGACCTGATTTATATTTATACTTCCAGCCAGGGGGAAACGCGCTCTACGAGCGAGTCGTCTATCACCAGCATTTCCAATCACGAGTACTTCACCAAACTTGCGTTGGACATCACCAAATCCCTCCACGAAATAACCTCCGATGGCAATGTGTTCCGGGTTGACTTGGAGCTTCGACCGGAAGGGAATAGTGGTGAAATTGTGAATTCCCTGACCAGTTGCGAAATTTATTACCAGTCCTGGGGAAGAACCTGGGAAAGGCAGGCCCTCATCAAGGCCCGTGTTTCGGCGGGCAGTGAAAACCTGGGCAAAGAATTCTTCGAAATGATCGAACCGTTTATTTATAGACGAAGCCTAGACTTTGAAGCTATTGAAGAAATAAAGTCCATGAAATACCAGATCAATAAGAGCCTCAAGGGAAAACACTCTAAGGGAAATATCAAACTGGGATTCGGGGGCATCCGAGAAGTGGAATTCACCATCCAGGCCTACCAATTGTTACTGGGCGGTAGGGATAAAAGTCTGCGCGTTCGCGATTCATTAGGAGCTATGAAAACTCTTTACGAAAAAAATATCCTGACTGAGGCGGACCATAACCACCTCCGCGAAGCTTACATCTTTTTGCGAAACCTGGAAAATCGCGTGCAGATCACCTTCGGCCTGCAAACCTACCTCTTGCCGGATAACGAGATAGATCTTGCGGTGCTAGCGCGAAAAATGAGGATAGCAGGCGACAGCCAGAAAAACCTGGCTGACAACCTGATGAAGGAATATGAAACCCATACCCGGTTCGTGGGAACGTTGTTTGCTGAACAATTTGTCGAAAAAGAAAAACGGGAAGCGGCAGAAACCCTTTCCAGCGAATGGGACCGTTCCCGGATAGGGGAGGAACAGTTTACTGAAAGCATGCTAGCGGAAATTCCCTTTCTTCCCGACCCGAAAAGAACTTATCGGTTTCTGAAGTCCTTTCGTGACGGGACGCAGTTTTCGCATCCTTCCGTGCAAAGCATTCAGGAGTTTTACAGCATCATTCCTAAAATTTTTCAGCAGTGCCGAAGGGTCCCAAAACCAGATTCTGCCATCGAGAACCTGTGTCGGTTTGTGGAAGCGACCGGGGCCAGAGAATCTTTTCTCAGCCTGTTCCAGAGTAATGAAAAATTTCTTGAGTTATTGCTCATACTTTTTGGAAGCAGTGGAATGCTTTCGCAAATTCTAATCAAGCGGCCCGATCTGGTAGATGTGCTGACCGACATGGAGGCTATTTACAGATTCAAGCTGGCGGAGAAAATACAAGAAGATTTAAACAGTGCTTTAAAAACTTCCCCGGATTTTGAATCCAAGTCTCTAGGGCTTCGGCGCACTAAACAGGCAGAAGAACTTCGCATCGGTGTGCGCTACTTGATCAAAGAAGCAGACCTTGCAGGAACCTTGGAAGACCTTTCCAATCTTGCTGATGTTTTTTTGCAGACTGTTTATCGCATTGCCTGTGAGGAACAAAAATCCGGCAACCACAATGACTTTTGCATCATCGGCATGGGCAAGCTTGGAGGGCATGAATTGAATTTCGGCTCAGACCTCGATGTCTTGCTGGTCTACGATGAAGGAGAAAGCGATCCTCCGCCCGAAGG
>Ga0114996_10004785_pt1 | contig 16091 bp, 19 predicted proteins | sample ArcticOcean_MG_C_4_FD_87039 | JGI IMG/M metagenome (GOLD analysis project Ga0114996, IMG submission 87039) | Marine microbial communities from western Arctic Ocean - ArcticOcean_MG_CB4_134 | ecosystem: Environmental > Aquatic > Marine > Oceanic | place: Arctic Ocean: Canada Basin | collected...
TTGACATTGAATCATCTTCAAATAAATACTTAAAATTTCTAGAAAGTATTGTTCCTGATTAGTTAAAATAATCTAATAGGATTTTAGCTATCTTTTCTGAAGCTTTACCATTCCACCCGGGTGGAATTTTTCCTAATTTATAGACATCGGATTTGATGTTATGTAAGGCGGTCTTAATATCACTTAATTCCGGAGTTAATATGTTTGTGCCTGCAGTTATTGTTACAGGACGCTCGGTATTTTTTCTTATTGTTAGGCATGGAATTCCTAGATAAGTTGTCTCTTCCTGAATACCCCCGGAATCAGTTATGACAGCAATAGATTTTTGCATTTGCTGAATAAAACTTAAATAATCCATTGGCTCAACCATCTGTAAGTGATGCATGGATTCAAAAGCTTTTGTCAGTTTAAAATCTTTTATTTTTTGCCTTGTTCTTGGGTGTACGGGAAAAATAATTTCATTAGCTATTTCTCCACACATCTTTAGAATCTTTTTAATTCCTTCTTTAGTATCAACATTGGATGGTCTATGACATGTAAGAAGAATTGGCCCTAAGGCTAGCTTGTCTTTTCTAGGTGAAGCAACAGTACATAATGAATCAATCATGGTGTTACCCACCAGGTGAACTGATTTTGGATCAGATCCTTCTTTGAGCAAATTAATAAGACCTGATGATTCTGTTACAAACTTAATATTACTTAATGAATCAGTAACAATTCTGTTAATCTCTTCTGGCATTGTTCGATCTCCGGATCGAAGCCCTGATTCAACATGAGCTAATTTAATATTGAGTTTACTAGCTGCTAATGCCGCGGCCAAAGTTGAATTAACATCTCCATAAACCATTACTAGGTCCGGATTTTTTTGAATTAAATAATTTTCAATTGATTTTAATAATTTTGCTGTTTGCTGGCCATGTGTGGGTGAGGAACCAATTCCTAAATTAATATCAGGATGAGGTATGTTTAACTGTTTAAAAAAACTATCTGATAATCTGGTTGAATAGTGCTGACCGGTATGCACCAGCAGCTGCTGAAAATTTGTTTGTTTAGATATGGCTGCTATTACAGGAGCTGCCTTAACAAAATTAGGACGGGCACCAACGATGTGCATAATTTTAATTTGTTTATTTGACATGTCTTATCAGTATTCAGTTCTCTTATCAGTATTCAGTATTCAGTTCTCTTATTAGTATTCTTAGTATTCAGTATTCTTAGTATTCAGTATTCAGTATTCAGTATTCAGTATTATAATATAAGAGCTCTTAATTATTAACTGAACAGTCTGCAGAAGATTTGTATAATACAATTATTGATTAGGAATATTCAGATTATGAATTCAGTAGAGCCAAAAATTAGTTTTGGGTTTGTTAATTGCAACCGACTTTTTTATCTTCAAAGCAGTGTGGAGTCTTTGCTTGAATGCAGTAAAGATTATGAAAATAAAGAAATTATAGTTGTTGATAATGCTTCAGTTGAAGAAGGTACATCAGAGTATTTAGATTCCCTTGAGGAACGGGGGTTTAAGGTCTTTAGGCAAACACACAGGGATCCTTCAAATGAGTATGCCCGCGGATTGAACATCATTGCTAGCGAATCTACTGGTGATTTTATATGTCCCCTTGAGGGTGATACTCAGTTCGTTATTGACTCAAAGTGGTTAAGCCATTGTGTTAAATTTTTTCAGGAGCATTATGATAACATTGGTTGTATGCAGCTTGATGCCCAACGTCGGGTCCGCAATATGACTAGCAAATTTGCCATTCCTCCGGGTCAGGAAAATTCTGAATTTCCAATTTTGTTCCAATTGGATAAGAATCCAGTTTCAGGTGCTGGTTCTGTTATGTACAGTCGAAAAGTGTTGGATTTAATTTATCCGTGGGTTGAGGCAAATGACAGTCATGAAGGCGGCGGTGATTCAGAAACAAAGATGCTAGCAAAAATCAATAACATTATGCGTGAAAATGGATTCAATTGGGCCTGTGCAGTACCAATTGCCTCCCCGTCAGTTGGGATTCATACTGATCCTCGTGGGACGAATGCTAGAATAAGGGGAAATCGTAGGTATGGTGTTTATTTTGCACCAAAAGATGACCATCGATACTATAAAATTCATGAATTTGATGAATTAATTAAAAGAAAATCTAGTTATGGCGGCGCGCCAATTCCAATTGAAGACCTGGCAATTTCGATTGGATGGGAAGCACCAATAGATGAAACTGGTAATTGGAAAAAGAACCCAATTCGCCCGTCAACTGCTGGTCCGGATGACTATGTCGAGCTGAAACAAATTAATCAAAATAAAACAACTGCAATGAAAGAATTTGTTTATGTAGACGAATGGATGGAGGAATAAAATGAATGAGGTATATCCCTGGTATCAGGATTTATGTGAGTACTATAACGTGACATCGGAAGAGGTGCTTGTGTTAAGCGAAAGAAAAAAAGGCAGAACACCTAGTTTTCCCGGATCCAAAACATGTGATCCAGTTTCCGGGAAGACATGGGAGGAACTATGGCATGATAAGCCTAGGGAGACCTTAGCACAAAAAATGGAATTCTACAAGGACATTGGTGCCTGGCAATCATTTAGGCAGTGCAACTATAGAAAGGAATTTCCATATCACATTTTTTATAATAATTTCTGTGACCCAGGCAGTTCAATACTGGAATATGGTGCCGGGGTCTGTCCAATGGTTAATTGCTTAATTGATCAGACAGGTGACAACCACCCATTTAAGTTCACCATGGTTGAAGTAGCTAGCGAGCACTTTGAATTTGGCAAGTGGAGATTACAAAAAAAGGCTCCAAAAACCGAGTTTAATTTTATTGAAGCTACGGCGGACAAGCCAATTCCGGAATTTACTAGAAATTTTGACTTTGTCTGTATCATGGATGTCCTTGAGCACCTGCCAAACCCCCATGAGGTGATAAAGAACATCTATAACCACCTAAATGATGGCGCGGTAATTGTTGAAACATGGGTACATCAGGGTGACGACGGCCCAGGTGAGGCTGACCTTCCTGAGGCTGAGGCTGAAAGGGAAATTACTACTAAATTCATTAGCGATAATTTTAATTTAATTGGTGGTGATAACACCATTAGGATTCATCAAAAGAAAAAAGTGATACCAGTTAATCTAAAAAATGATGAAAATTTCGAGCATGTGGATGAGTGGCTTAACAGCTAATGAAGATATATTGCCACGCACCTCAGGAAAATTGGATTTGTGATCGATTTTCCCATGAGTGGCATGCAAATAATTCAGAAATAAGTACTAATGATCCAAATAAGGCAGACATAATTTGGTTACTTGCCGGCTGGTGCTGGCAACAAATACCCTACAATGTCCTAGCTCAAAAGGCTGTCATTATTACTATTCATCACATTGTTCCAAATAAGTTTAATGATGACAAAGTTTCTGAATTTATTGAGAGGGACAAGTTTATTAATGCCTACCACGTCCCCTGTGATAGAACCCGTGAGCAAATATCAAAATTAACTAAGAAACCAATATTTGTGATTCCATTTTGGGTTAATCAAAATATATGGAAAAAACTACCTGAAGAAAAAGAAGCCCTCCGCGAAAAACATGGAATTGATACTAACTGTTTTCTCATAGGGTCATTTCAGCGCGATACCGAAGGCCATGATTTAAAAAGTCCAAAACTTGAAAAAGGTCCTGATCTCCTCTGCGACGCGGTAGAGAAATTACGTGATCACTATGCATCCATGGATAGAGAAGTTAAGGTTCTTCTCGCCGGGTGGAGAAGGCAATATGTGATGAACAGGTTAAAAAATGCCAACATACAATTTTATTATGCTGAACTTCCACCATTCGAGGCAATTAATAGCTTTTATAATATGCTCGACCTTTATTTGGTAGCTGCCAGGTATGAGGGTGGCCCACAGGCTATTGTTGAGTGTGCCACCAATAAGACACCAATTATTTCCACTGATGTTGGCTTGGCACCTGATATATTACATCCGGATTCCATATTCAAGCCAGGAAATGTTATGAAGGCATGCCCAAACGCGGAATATTCTTACACAAAAGTATCAAAAATGTGGATGCCTAATGGGTTTATAGAATTTATTAGCATGGCGAAAAAAGTAATTAATTCATGAAAATTTACATTAATCGTGAGCCCGTGCAAGGTCCCTGGGGTGGTGGGAATAAATCCGTGACACTCCTTGTCAATAAATTAGGTGAGCTCGGTCATACCGTTGTATATCAGCTGGAACCTGAAATTGATGTAATTTTCTGTATTGATCCCAGACAAAATAATCATGGGGAGTGGTACCAGACTTTTCTCGATTATAGGCAGAGACACGGTGTTAAAATTATTCAGCGAGTGGGGGACATTGGGACCCATGGTAAGCCTGATCTAACACAATTGGTCATGCAATCTACCGCGCACTCTGATTTTATTATCTTTCCAAGTGATTGGGCTAGAAAAGCTATTTCCTATCAGAAGAAAAATTATGCAATCATAAAAAATAGATCTATTGGAAAATTTCACGAACACAAGTCAACTACTGTCAAAATAGATGCAAGTAATGTAAAAATTGTAACTCATCATTGGTCAACAAATCCCAAAAAGGGATTTAAGATTTATGAGGAATTAGGTCGTGATTTAAGTATTCCTGGAATTAATGTAAAAGTCACTTACATCGGCCGTATTCCTGATAATTTTAATCTTGGAAATATTGACTATATTTCTCCTAAGGATGATGATTTTTTGGCCCATGAACTTCCCAAACATGACATTTACCTAACTGCATCTGAACATGAAGCCGGTGCAAATCATGTTTTGGAGGCTGCAGCATGCGGCTTACCAATTTTATATCATGAGCTTGGGGGCAGTATTCCGGAGTATGTTGCTGAGTTTGGGACTGAGTACTCAGACGTTGAATCTTTGAAAATGGGAATTATTGAAATGGTAAAAAATTATTCCTTTTATAAGCAAAGAACGCTGGAATATGATGAAATCCTGGATAGGTCAATTGATGGATACTGTCAAATAATATGCCAAGTAACGTAAACATTAGTATTGATGATGTTTCCCCACACCTTAGGTCATCAATTAGGGTAGTTGATCGGTGTTTTGAAATATTAGAGAAATTCCCGGAATGTAAGTTCACACTTTTTGTTCCAATTTCTTACTGGAGAACAATGAAACCAGGAATTAGTACCCAGCATCCGCTACAAATAGATTTATTTTCTGATTTTTGTGATGAGTTGAGAAATCTCCCAAAATCAAATTTTGAAGTTGGGTATCACGGTTTTCACCATGGAATTCCTGGAAAAAGTGATAATGATGAAATGCGATACATGTCGTATGAGCGCTGCAACGAAATGTTAAAGGCAATGTTTTCCATTGTTGAGAAAGCCAATCTAGCAGACACATTTTCTCCAATATTAAGACCCCCAGCATGGAGAATGTCGGAGGAGTCTTTTGATGCCTGCAGGGACATGAATATTGAACTGTTAGCCTTGTCAAGTGATGAATATGAAGATGGATCGTTAGATTACAAGGGTAAGGACATCGAATTTAAGAATGTGGTGTATTTTAATTCTTGTCCGCCAGAGAAGCCGCTACAACTATTTCCAAATACAGAAATTGTTTATCATGCATGTGACTGGGACAAGAATTTCTTGGATCACGAAAAGACTACCAACTTAATAGAGTTTTTAAAGGAAAATGAGGGTGAGATTAATTTCTCATTCATTTCAGGTCTATTAGATTAGATGGGTAGATCAGACACAGTATTATTTCCGACTTACAGCAAATTATTGGGTAATCAGCATTATGATCGGGTGGCATTTTTAGGTTTTAGTAAACCGAATGTTTTTACTAATTCAATATCTGTTAATGAATGTGATTTTTTTGATTTAGGGCTGAACAATTGGAATATTAATTCCCAGTGGGATTTAGAAAAAAAGTATGATTTAATTGTAAGCACCAGGTGTCCATATTTTGCGAAGGACCCACGGGATTTTTTAATTAGATGTCATGATTCTCTTTGTGATGGAGGGGTACTTCTTGCAGACTGGGGCCTGGGCGATCACTGGAGATTTGATAATTTTAAGGTCGGTTGGGTAAAGGATGGCGAGCACGAGCACTGTTACGGTGACACAAATTTCCTATGGTCATATGTCTGGCATGATTCATTCTTAGAGGACCAACAGGTTAAGCTATTCATGTCAAGAATAAAAAAATTTGGATATGATGACTTAAGATCAACAATATTTGATGAGGTTCCGGTAGTCTTAGATTTGGGTGAAATGGTTAACCATTTTGATATGCATGTGTTAAATGTTGCCCTCTGGGAAGATTCACCACAGCTTTATACGATGTTAAGATGTACTAAAAAATAGCTGAACAAAAATCGATATCGAATTAAAATTTATTAGCACTGTAACACCTAAAAGAAAATATGAACCTCTGGAATTCTACTACAAAAGTATTAATTTTTTGCGCTCATCCGGATGATGAGACCCTTGGCTGTGGTGGTACCATTGCAAAAATGGTTAAATCCGGAGTACATGTAACTGTAGTGTGTGCAACCGGTGGTGAGACAGGTGTGGATTGTTCTAAAAAATATGCTGAGAATATTAAGGAACATAGGAATAAAGAGCTTCAAACTGCAATCAAAATGCTTGGGGTTTCACGACTAATTAACTTAGGTATTTCCTGCCAAAAGGTTCAAAATGATCAAAAAACTTTTCATGAGTTTATTAGATTAATACGGCAGACTGAACCTGATATTATTTTAACACACTCAACTAATGACCACCACCGTGACCATAGGGCTGTGCACACCATCACAAAAGAGGCAGTGTGGAAGGCCTATGAGGACATCCATCCTGAATTAGGTAATCCCCACCGGGCTGGGCTACTTTTGGAGTATGAAGTTCTACAATTAATATCTGATCCGGAGCTCCTGGTAGACACAACCAATTTTCATGAAGTAAAGCAAAAGGCACTTAGAATATATCAGTCACAGGAAAATATCATTACCGGTGCACATCAATTTATTGATGCCGCGGCAATCGTAAGGGGTCATGCTGCTGGTTGCAAATTTGCGGAGGCATTTAGGGTGGTAAAAACTCACCCATGTGTAATTGAATAATATTATGGGAAATGTAATTCTAACATCCTGTCACCTTAGGCACAACTATTTTGTAAATGTCGTTGAAAGAATATGTGATGTTAGTCTAGTAATCCAGGAAGATAAACCCGGGCTTACCGGTGAGGCACTCCACACTGAGAAAAAATATTTTTCAAATGGAAATAAAATTCTTGCAGAGGTTGCCAGATGTGAAAAGGGACATCTCAATTCATTTCAAATTACTGAGCAGATTAGGGATCAGAAGCCTGATATAATATTTGTATTTGGTTCTGGGATTATTGGAAGTAAAATTATTGAAATTCCCAGGTTGGGTTGTGTCAATGTTCACACTGGAATTACACAGCATTTCCGCGGGGTGGATTCTTGTTTTTGGGCGGTTCATGATGATAAACCACAAGGGATTGGGGCAACATTACATTTTATAGATGAGGGAATTGATACAGGTCCCATAATAGCACAAAGGCGACCCATACTAAACATTGAAGATTCATTATGGGATATTTTTATGAAAACGTGTTTGGTTGGATTTGGTGTATTAGAGCAGAATATCGATAGAATTAAAAATAAAAGTATTGACATCACTCCAGGTGGAAATGGTAAGGTGTATCGCATGCGAAATATGTCGGAAAATGTATTTAAATTAGCAAATGCTAATCTGAAAAGGGTAATAACAGATTACCAGGTGATGTATGACAAATCTTAATTTTGTAATATCAGAAATGACATTTTGGAGATATTTCATACCGTTAATTGATCAGGCATCAAAAATGGGAATTAAGTCAAATGTTTTTATTGTTGGCAATGACAAGTATAATAATGTTTTTTCATTCTTGTCAGCTATTGAAAAATTAGCTCAAAAATACGATTTTAATATATTTTCGCTTGATGTGATAAATGATTTTCCAGGAGTGACATTCTTAATTGAGAGTTGCATGATTGATAGCCTGGATCCGGATTTACATAAGATAAACTGTGTAACATATATGACAGATTATCGACATCACTTTAAAAACTACATTGATAGGGCAGACCACGTTTTTATTCCTAGCTTTACAATGGCAAAAGAATATCAAACTGTTAGTGATAAGAACAGATATTTTGGAAGTCCAAAATATGATGTTGTGCTAGATAAAGAAACTATTAGGAAAAAATACGGCATAAAAACCAAAAAACCACTAGCACTTTTTATGTTTCCTAGGACGAGAGACCTCACTCTGGTGCCTGTTAAGTTAATTTATGATGCCCTTAGGGATGAGGGATATGATGTTCTTACAAAGACGAGAGGTAAGGACCCTGTTGCAAAGGATCTTCGTGGTGATTATTACCTAAGTGATAATTCATGGTTTCCACACACCAGCATGGAGCTTATTACAATTAGTGATGTAGCAATCAATTTTGGCTCTACTACCTCTAAGGAGTGCGCATTATTGAAATTACCACTTGTTAATTTTAGTGTTAAGAAACACTTTACTCACTTAAAGTTTTTACATAAGTACGATTTTTTTAATGAAATGGGCTCAACATTTAATGAGAAAGATTTTAAAAGACAATTGGCCACCATAAGAGACACTAATTTTATTGATGAGTTTAAAAAGTGCTGGACCAATGATTTGTTTGACCCAAATGAGAATGTTTCACAAAAAATTCTCCAGGAGGTGCTTTGATAGGTAAAAATACAGTTGCGGTGGTCATACCTGCACGCGGTGGGTCTACACGGCTAAAAAGAAAGAATGTATGCCCTGTTTGGAATAAGCCAATGTTATTTTGGGCAATTAAGTGTTGTCATTCCTCACAATACATTGATGAGGTGTATGTTTCCAGTGAGGATGCTGAAATCTTAAGTCTGGCCATGGAATTTGATGCGATACCTGTCCAGCGTCCAGTCGAATTAGCGGATAACTTTACTTACAAACAGGAGGCCATTGTGCATGCAGTGGAGAACATGAATGAAAAATTTGACATTATAGTTTCAATGCAAGCCAACTCTCCGGAGATATCAGCAAGAGACGTTGATTCTGCAATTGAGAAGTTACATGTAAATGATCGTAATGAAATATTCTCAGTCGATGAAGACCTAATTCAAAATGCTGCATTTAGAATCATGAAATACAATTATGTTTTTCAAAAGACAATAAGCACCAGGAGTGGTGCCTTTGTGACAAATTATATTGATGTCCACACGGTCGATGATGTAAATGACCTGGAACTTAATCGATCGCCATCACTGCATTATAATGAGGTAAAAAATGTATAGAAGACTAGATAGGGTGACAATTGTTTCCGAAGTACACCCGCAGTTTGGCGGGGACATAGCCAACCTAAAGACAATGATCCTGCAATCAAAAATGGGTGGTGCTGATGCAATAAAAGTGCAGCTCATGACATCAATGGCAATGTTCGGGGATCAGAGAAAACAACACACAGAGATCACATTCGATGAGCTATGTGAGATTAAAGAATATTGTGACACGCTTGGAATTGAGCTTTTTGCGTCAGTTTTTGATCATCAAAAAATTGGCTGGTGTGAGGAACTAGGATTTAAACAGTATAAGATTGCTAGCAGGATGTTGAATAATCGGGAACTTTGTGAGAGGGTAATATCAATTGGAAAACCCGTAATCGTCTCCACTGGATTTGATCCAGGTAAGTTTCCATATGATGCACCAAACGTTAGTTATCTGTATTGCGTTTCGAACTATCCTACAATGGTTGAGGAGGTTAGCATGCCAAATTTTAGAAACTCAAGATACATTGGGTATAGTGACCACACAGTTGGGCTCACAGCATGTCAGGTTGCAATTGTTAGGGGTGCCAAATATATTGAGAAACATTTTACCCTATCAACAGCACTACAGTCAAGTTTTGAAAAAGGTCACCTTGGGTCAATGACATATGAGTACCTCGTGGAACTAAGGCGTTTCAGTGAGGATGTGCAGTTAATCAAATTTAGTGAGTGAATATGCTTGTAAGCAAAGCTAGCGCAGTTAATAATTTTGTAATTGATCCACATAAATTTTATGTTGAGATGGGCCAGGAAATTTATCGAATTGAAAACGATAAAAAGGAATTATGTCATGTGCATTTTGATAAAGACGGCCAATTAATATACAGAAATGATGATCCCAATATGGGTATACCAATTAATCCCTTGGATTGTCGAAAATACCTTGAGCCCTTAGCACAGGAAGCACAAAGTTTTAGAGAATTATTTAATGAGATTAGAGAATTAAATCGGCTTGAATCACATTTAAATGATGATATCCTTAAAGAGTTTCCCGCACAGCCAATTATAATTGGTGGCTGCGGTCGTTCTGGCACAACATTATTGTTATCAATTTTAGGTGCCCATCCAAATATTCATGCGATTGATGAGGAACTTTACTGTTTCTATCCCAATCCATTCAGGCTCCATAGGCTTTATAAAAGTTTGCCTAAGAATAATAAGACCACCCGCTGGTGTGAAAAGACGCCTAAGAATGTTCAGGCTTTCGATGATATTCATGAATTTTTTAATGGTGAGGTAAAGCTAATACACATTATCAGGGACTGTCGAGATGTGATCACATCAGTACACCCTAATCATCCAGAGCAATACTGGGTGGACATTGATAGGTGGTTATTAGATGTCAATGCCGGCATCACCTGTAACGCCCCTGTGCTTAATTTAAAGTATGAGGATTTAATTAAGAATCCCAAGGAGACCCTGGTTGACTTGTGCAAATTTATTGGTGAGGAATTTCATGAAAACATGCTAGCACATGAGTCTTCTTCAACTGTTATGAAAAATGTGGCATGGAATGCCCGCGCCATGGCGATTTATACTACCCAAATGAGAAAGTGGGAGAGGACAGAACACTCTGGCGTGCTAGATGCTTTTTATCAAAATCATGCGGCCCTAACATTAATGGAACAATTAGGATACATGTGATTTTTTCTTGCTAAAATTACATTATGAATCTTCCTGAAGTATCAATTATCATTACAAACTACAACTATGGGAGATATTTGCCCCGTGCTGTTAGGAGCTGCCTGAAGCAAGCAAGCATTGATTGTGAGGTAATCGTTGTTGATGATTGCAGCACGGATAATTCTATTGAGATGTTACAGCCCTTTGTCAATGAAGTGAAATTAATTCAGTTAAATAAAAATGCTGGTGTCGCCGCGGCCGCTAATGTCGGTCTAAAACAGTCTAGGGGACAGTTTGTCATAAGGGTTGATGCAGACGATTTTGTCCATGGTGCTATGGCTTATGTAATGAAGCTATTTTTGGAGGGAAACCATGAGGCTTTCTGTGTTGCATGTGATTATCTTTTAGTTGATGATTATGAGAATACAATTGAGAAGAAGTCAGCCGAAGGTCATCCAATATCCTGCGGTATAATGTATCGTCGTGATCTATTGTTACACTATGGCGGGTACAATGATGATAATCGCCACCGTGAGGAGGAGGAATTGAGAGCAAGGTTGGGTGATGAATATAAAATTCAATTCTTACAGATACCCTTTTATCGATACCGAATGCACAATAATAATAAGACTAAGACAAAAGAGTATGCGGAGTGTAAAGTGGAAGCATGATTTTATTTTATGATAGGAGACTTTTATGAGACCGAATGTTGGTATTGTTGGCAATGGATTTGTTGGGTCGTCCATTGTATCTGGGTTTTCATTACATGCAAATATCATGATTTATGATAAAAAGCCAGAGCTATCAACACATTCTTTAGACGAAGTTGTTAACCTGTCCGATTTTATCTTTGTATCAGTACCTACCCCCATGCGGAACGTAAGGGGAGGTGAAATTGACCTAGGTATTATGAATGCTGCGGTCAGCGAGATTAATGAAGTTAATCGACGAAATGACAATGTTATCATTATTAAATCTACAGTGGTTCCAGGCACCGTTGAGGAATACGTTGAGAGCTATCCAAGCTTGAATATTGTATTCAGCCCTGAGTTTTTAACTGAGAGGAATGCAAAACTGGATTTTATTAATTCTGCCAGGATTATCCTGGGCGGTCCGGATCACCTGACTGATAGCGTAGAGCGAATGTTTCGGGTTAGGTTCCCCCATACACCAATTGTTAAGACTGATTATGCCACCGCTCAACTTATAAAGTATATGGCCAACTGTTTTTTCGCGGTGAAAATTTCATTCATGAATGAGATGAAACAGCTGGCAGACGCCACCGGGGTTAATTGGGAACATGCTGTGAGGGGATTCATCACTGATGGTAGAATTGGTAATTCACACATTGATGTGCCTGGTCATGATGGTTCATTGGGTTTTGGTGGAAAGTGTTTTCCAAAGGACATTAATGCCCTAATTTATAAGTCAAAATCTGTAGGTGTGAAACCAACAGTGCTTGAGGCCACATGGCATAAAAATTTAGAGGTGAGACAAGAACTTGACTGGGCCGAAATTGAAGGCGCGGTTACGGAGAAGTAATATGGCGAATTGTTTAGTTACAGGTTATAAAGGTTACATTGGTTCTAGGTTGTTCAAGGTACTTGAGGAGCAGGGCCACATGGTAAGGGGATTAGACATTGTTGATGGTAATGATGTCATTGAAGTGTTAGGCGATAATTCAAATGAATTAAAATATGATTTTGTTCCCGAATACATTTTTCATTTAGCATGCTATCCTCGTGTTTTATACAGTATGGAACACCCGGTTTCTACAATGAAAAATAATGTCCCGGCCACCAGCGCGGTTCTAAATTTTGCAAAAAGAGTGGGTGCTAGGCGTGTTATATACTCCTCATCCTCCTCAGTTATGGGAAATGGACAAGGTCCGGTGAGCCCGTATGCTTTACAAAAATTAATATCAGAGATGGAATGCCAACTATACTCTAATGTCTTTAATGTTGACACGGTTTCATTACGTTATTTTAATGTTTATTCAGAAGACCAGCCGGCATCTGGCCCTTATGCCACCGCAATTTCAAATTGGATGCGAGCCCTAAGGGAAGGTATTAAACCATTTATTACTGGCGACGGGGAACAACGTCGAGATATGGTGCATGTTCAGGATGTAATTGATGCAAATATTTTTTGCATGAAATATGATGGATCTTTTAACGGCGCCGCATACGATGTTGGAACAGGATCAAATATTTCATTAAATGAGGCCAAGGACATCCTGTTAAAAGAACATTCTAATGTTACATTTGAAAATAGGTCGCCTCGGCCAGGCGATGTTATGTTAACCAAGGCAGCAGCTGAAGGCCTTGCAAACCTTGGATGGAAAGCCCGCATGCCTATTATTGAAGGAATACTAAGTTGTTTTAGTAGAAAAAATACAAATACCATGAGGAATAATTTTTGATTGACACTAAAAAGAGAAGCATAATAAAGGCTGTATCATGGCGATTAGTTGCTGTGCTTGTCCTGAGTGTAGTGACATTAGCTCTGACGCGCGATATTAAAACAGCATCGATAATTACACTAATTTATCATGGATTTCAAGCATTTTTTTATTTTATTCATGAGCGATTGTGGAACAGTTTTAGTTGGGGTAGGTCAAGCGGTCTTTTAATTCAAATGACTGGTATGTCCGGTGCCGGTAAGTCCACGCTAGCAAATGCCGCGGCAGAACGGCTCAGAAAACGTGGAATTCCAACAGAAATTATTGATGGTGATGAGTACAGGGCTGGTCTTTGTTCCGATTTGGGTTTTTCAAAGGAAGATAGAAATACAAATATTAGAAGGCTAGGCTTTGTAGGTAAGGTCCTAGCCAGAAATAATGTAGTTTCAATAATCGCTGCGATTAATCCCTATGATTCTATTAGGCAGGAGCTTTCTAAAATTCACAATAATAGCACACTTGTTTTTGTCAATTGTGATTTGGAAGAACTGAAGGACAGGGATACAAAAGGTTTATACCATAAAGCGCTATTGCCTGACGACCATCCTGACAAGATTTATAATTTTACCGGAATTAGCGATCCATTTGAGGCACCAAGTGATGCTGATCTAATAATAAACACTCAGCATGAGTCAGTAGACCGGTCCGCAAAAAAATTAGAAAAATTTGTATTAGATAACATTTCAAAATAATGATTATAGGAGACTTAAATTGAAGAGAGCACTTTTCATTGGAAGGTGGCAACCATTTCACAACGGGCATAAGTGGCTAATTGATCAAAAATTGGCCACAGGTACACCAATATTAATTGCAGTCAGGGACATTCCCCCAGATGACAAAAATCCATTTACCACTGAACAGACGGTGAGAATGATTAATCAGGTTTATCAGGAACATGATGTAGAAGTGATCACGATTTCAGATATCGAAAGCGTTAATTACGGTCGAGGTGTGGGGTATGAGATTAACGAACATGTGCCACCCACTGGTATTGGTTTCATATCCGCAACATCAATTCGGGAGAGCATAAAAAATAATGATACCGAATGGCGTGATCGTGTGGATTCATCCATCCATGAAATGGTTCAGGTATACCTTTCTAACTGAGAAATATTATGTCTAATTTTCCAACTCAAAAGCCGCATGTATCTTACTCAGAGGTGAGAAACTGGAAGGAGTGCCCTTATAGGCACAAACTTCTCTATATTGATAAGATAGATGTTTTCAAACCTTCCCCGTATTTGGATTTTGGAACCCAGGTACATGAAGGGTGTGAGAGCTACATAAATACCAATGCAGTACCCAAAGATAAACTTCTAGATAACATTCGTGCAGCATGGGAAGAACATGGTTTCGATGATCCGGAGTGGGTTAAAAAACAGCCAGGATGGTACAAATATCATCCTGTAGAGGAATGGTGTAATTGGGCATCAAACATGTGGGATGACGTTCCTAGATTTTTAGATGAGACATTTCCTGGATGGGAACCGGTTAGTGCTGAGGAGGAGCTCTATGAGGAAATTGAGAATAAATTAGTAAAGTTTAAAGGCTTTATTGATGTCATCATCAGGGTTCCTCGTAAGAATGGAACTTGGAAGTACTGGATTTTAGACTGGAAAACGGCTAAATCTTACGGATGGGATCAGCATAAAAAGAGGGATTTTCTAACACAGGCACAGGTTATACTCTATAAGCATTTTTGGGCGACAAAGAATAATATTCCTTTAAAGGATGTGGGGTGTGGTTTTATTTTATTAAAACGTGGTGGAAAACCCGGAAATATGTGTGATCTTCTTAAGATATCTGCCGGTCCAAAAATGATGGAGAAATCACGAAAAATGGTGAAAAGCATGATTACGTCAGTCAGACGGGGATTTTTTGTTAAAAATAGGAATTCATGTATGTTCTGTGATTTCCATGACACACCGCACTGTGTATAATAATTTATAAATCTTATAAGGTGCTGGGATGGCCAAGAGAAAAAAGAAGATAATATTACTTTCAGATCATGCTTTAAGCACTTCAGGTGTGGGTGTCCAGAGTCGCCACCTTATTGAGGGGTTATTATCAAAATATCCAGGTGAGTGGTCATTTAAACAATTTGGCGCCGCTATTCAACATTCAGATTATGAAACTGTGGCGGTGAGTGAAGACTTCATTATTAAGCCAATAGACGGTTTTGGTGATCCGGATTTAATTAGGGTGACATTGGCTTCAGAGCAGCCGGACGCAATTTTCCTTTTTACCGATCCACGTTTTTTCATTTGGTTATTTGAAATGGAAGATGAAATTCATCAAATGTGTCCAATTGTCTGGTGGCATGTGTGGGACAATCGCCCCTTACCTAAATATAATGAAGTACTTTATGAGTCGACAGACTTAATAAATTGTCACTCGTATCTCACATATGAGATATGCAGTGAAATGTTTCCGGAAAAAACTAATTTCATACCCCATTCATTACCTGGTGAAATATTTCATCCGCTTAGTGATAATGAAATTATCAATTATCGCAAACAGGTAATCGGTCCAGAAAGGGCCGATCATTTTGTTGCATTTTGGATTAATAGGAACGCAAAGAGAAA
>Ga0114996_10004786_pt1 | contig 16089 bp, 13 predicted proteins | sample ArcticOcean_MG_C_4_FD_87039 | JGI IMG/M metagenome (GOLD analysis project Ga0114996, IMG submission 87039) | Marine microbial communities from western Arctic Ocean - ArcticOcean_MG_CB4_134 | ecosystem: Environmental > Aquatic > Marine > Oceanic | place: Arctic Ocean: Canada Basin | collected...
CAGCTAGATGGCCTTCACCTCAATACGCTGTAAATAATGTGAAATTACTAAAAGAAAACTATGATGTTGATTTTATTTCAATTGTAGATGAAAATATGACTAGTAATCTAAAATGGACAAAAGAATTCTGTGAATTATACATGAAAGAAGGACTAACTGAATCTGTACCATGGGGTACATTAGGAGATGCACCAAGTGTAGCAGTTAAACCTGAAATAATTAAAATTATGAAAGATGCAGGATGCGCCTATATCTCATTTGGATTTGAATCTGCATCAGATAAAGTGTTAAATGAAGATATTCAGAAAGGGCAATTGCGAAGTCACCTACAAAAAACAATTGACACACTAAAGCACGAAAAAATGACACCTCTCACTACATTCATGATAGGAAATCCTCATGAAAACATTAATGATTTGATGGAAACTGTAGATTTTTGGATCAAAAATAATGCAGAAATAGATCCGTTTATTTGCACACCTTATGTTGGAAGTCCAATTTTTTATGATAATAAAGATTTCATATTGCAACAATATGATGAACGGCTAAAATTGGCAGACAGTGGAGAATATGTTGATGAAGAACTTCTCAAAAAATGGAAATTATCTGCATTAGATAAATTTATGAGTGAATGTGGTGATGCATTTCAGTATACCGCAACTGTAAGTCAATATTTTACAATACCAGATTTATTTGCTATAAAAAATTTAATGTATACACATGATACTGACAGATTATTAAAAATGACTCATCAAAGATATGATGAAACCAAAAAAGAGCAGTGGAATCATAGTGTCAAGTGGGAAAAATACTGTCCTGTCTGTACAGCAAAAAATGAATTCAAACAATTGATTAAAATACGATCATAGCGATATCTTTTCGATTTGATTGGTTGCATAATTCAAGCTAGAATGAGTTCGACAAGACTTCCTGGTAAAGTAATGAAAATGGTAAATAGTAAGCCTATCTTGTATCATATCACTAATCAGCTCTCATATTCAAAATTTTTGAAAAAAATTGTAGTTGCCACTTCAGTAAACATTGATGATAATATAATAGAAGATTATACAAAAAAAATAGGAATCTCATGTTTTAGAGGAAAACTATATGATGTTTTAGATCGACATTATCAGTGCGCCAAAAAATTTTCACTGGATCCAATTATAAGAATTCCATCAGATAAACCATTAATTGATCCATATATTGTTGATGAAGTTATAAAAAAATTTAATTCAAATCAATATGACTATGTTTCAAATTTTGTTTATCCACTACAATACAATGTTGGAACAGAAGTAGAAGTATTTTCCTTTAAGGCTTTAGAAAATGCTTGGAAGATTGCACAAAAACCATTTGAGAGAGAACATTTGTTTCCATACTTTCATAATTATAAAAATAAATTTAAAATCCATTTTGTATCTAATTTAAAAGATCTTACAAATTTACGATACACATTGGATCGAATAGAAGACTTAAAACTGATTCGAAAAATTTTCTCTAGTATCAAAAAAAGACCTGTTTTAAAAAATGATATACTGAAACTGTTTTCTGAAAAACCAGAGCTGTTTAATATTAATAAAAATTTGGAACATAACGAAGGGCAAATTAAATCATTGAAAGGTAATAGCAATTTTTATAACAATTAGATAAACACAGATTTTTACAAAGAATTACTGATATTAGGTAATTAATTTATATTCTGACCTGTTATAATGTACATTTAGTAGTTTTTGAGTAGTTAAGCTAAAAAATAAAGATCATAGTAAATAATATGATAGATTTTGTGAGCAATCATTATTTAGAGATTGATGATGGTATGTTTGATTATAGAGATAGAAAGGCGGATAGGATATAGCTTAACAAAAAAATTTGATACAAGGGATTAGAATGGAATTAAAAAAAATAAAAGATATAGCAGTTTTAGGCATAGGAGATATCACTGGTAGTGCATTAACAGCAATTTTTTGGTTCTATCTTGCATCACAAATTGAACCTGAACATTATGGGGAAATTCATTGGTTTTTAGGAATTGCTGGAATTTTTAGTTCAATAGCGTTGTTTGGCAGTCTTAATACTCTTACAGTATATACTGCAAAAAATATTCAAATTCAATCAACACTTTACGTTATTTCCTTATCGGCTAGCATAATACTATCTTTAATTGTAATAATATTTTTTCCATCATTTTATACATTAGATATAGGCTTAATTCTAATTGCATATGTAATCAATACACTTGCTATCGGAGACATACTTGGTAGAAAACAATATTCGACACATTCAAAATATATTCTTACACAAAAAGGTTTGACATTAGGACTAGGATTACTGTTCTTCTATTTGTTTGGATATGAAGGTATAATTTTTGCGCTTGCACTTTCATACATATTTTTCCTAAAACGAATATTTTCTGTTTTCAGAGAAATGAAAGTTAATTTTAAATTATTAAAACAGAAAATTCGATTTATCACTAATAATTATCTGGTATTTCTTACTGGTGCAATTGGAAGTGGGCAAATTGACAAGATTATTGTCGCACCACTTTTAGGTTTTGCAATGTTAGGGAATTATAATCTTGCACTTCAAGCTATCAGCATAATGATGATATTCTCATCTATTTCTTACAAATATTTACTTCCTCAAGATGCAACAAAAACAAAAAATAAAAATTTCAAGATGATAGTAATACTTTTGTCTATTATAATTGCATTAGTTGGAATTTTTATTGGACCTATGTTAGTTGAAAATTATTTTACAAAATATACTGATGCAAAATTAGCTATTCAGATAATGAGTTTAGCAATAATCCCAGGTACAATGTCTTTGATATTTCAGTCAGAATTTCTTGGAAATGAAAAAAGTAAGCCAGTTTTGATAGTAAATTCTGTGGCAGTAATTACTTTGACAATAAGCATGATAATCCTGGGCCTTAATTTTGGAATAATTGGATTAGGTATAAGCCTAGTAATGGCAAATTCATCAAAAGTATTGACATTTCTTTTTTTCAAAAATAGATTGAGGTATGAATAATGCAACAGATTGAATTGTTAGAAAAAAAACATATAATTTTCTATTTAGGATTATTATTAATCCTAGGATTAGGAATTAGATTCTATTATTTTCCATATGATGTTCCAATAGCTACTGATGGATTTTTTTCATTTGTTTATGCAGTGAAAACTGTTTTTGAAGAAAGTTTGCCTGTAGGATATACAGTAACTAATACTGGATGGTCAAACTTTTTATCATTATTGTTTATGTTTTCAGATACTTCACAACCTCTACACTTAATGCATATACAAAGATCTCTGAGTATAGTTTTATCTTCGTTAACAATAATTCCTGCCTTTTTTATTTTTAAAAGGTTCGTCAATGTCAAATTTGCAATATTTGGATGTTTCCTATTAGCAGTAGAACCTAGACTATTACTAATATCATTAGAAGGAATTAATTTTTCATTATTCTTTTTCTTGTTTGTATCGGCAATTGCATTATTTCTTAATAAAACAAATGTCTCATTATTTCTTACATTTGTTTGTATAGCATGCGCATCACTAGTACGATATGAAGCTATACTATTGATAATACCTTTTTCGATAATGTTCTTTGTTAAATTTAAAGGAAAAAAAACGATTTGGAAATTTTTAGGAATTATATTTGTGTTGACAATTATTCTTGTACCCATATCTATTCTACGAATACAAGCAACTGAGGAATATTGTCATGATTCAGTTTTTGGTGTGAATTGTGGAAAAGATGGAATTATTAGCAATCTTCTTGATCGTTTGACAAGTATAAATGATAAAGTGATAGGTATTCCAGATGAAGACGATCCAATTTACAATACTAATTCGTCTATGATTGAGCATTTTCTATTTTTGAGTATAAGTTATTTGGTGAAATTTTTAGGTTTAGTGTTAGTTCCGTTTTTCATATTTTTTGTTATTTTAAGAATTGTATTGTTTATAAGAAAAAGAAAGTTGGGATTAGATTTCGACCAAAAAGTAATTCTATCTACAACATGTATAATGCTATTACCAGCAATCTATGCATATGGAAGAGGAATTGAAGAAGTAAAATATGTTCTAATTATTATTCCAATAGTTTGTATATTATCTATTTCAGGACTTAAACTAGTTTCTGATAAAATCTTCAAAAATAGAAATTTGTTGATCATCTCAATTGTGGCAGTACTTATTTTATCAATCATGTTTATTGAATCAGAAAAAAGAGATGTTGTTCATAATTATGAATCATTATTAATTGGCCAAGAAATTATTAAGAAGACATCTACCATAAATTCATTCAATCAAGATGGATACATGAAGGCTGCAAGTTTGATTAATTCTTGGCCTGAACTTCCAAACCATAATGAAAAAGGTAAACTGGAGCAAGAATTTATAAAAATTCGCACAAGTAATTATGATAATGTATTAGACTTGATTATTGATTCAAAAAAATACGGTCTAAAATATTTGGTAATTGATCAAGATGATGAAATTTTTTATGAGTTACGCAAAAATCCGACAAATTATCCTTACTTGGATAAAAAATTTGATTCTAAAGATTATGGATATACAAATAATTTCAAAATATATGAAATAAATTATAGAATATTAGAAAATGGAAAGGATGGATGAATTGTTAGCTATCACTTGTAATTATCTAATATATTCAAAGACAACAAATATGGTTTGTAAGAAAAATGCCTAAAGAAAAACCAAATATATTGTTTTTATTAATAGATTCTCTTAATTCTAAGAATTGTTTTGAAAATGATAAAACATCAATTACGCCAAATATTGATTCTTTGATTAAAAATGGGGTGTGTTTTGATCAGACTATAAGTTGTGCTTCAACAACAGTACCATCAATTTGTAGTATGTTTACGGGAACCTATCCATTTAATTCAATAGTTGTAGAAGAAACTCTTTACAAACTTAACACACAAATTCAGAATTTTATTCAAATTTTAGAAAGAGATGGTTACTCTGTTAGTGGTTTTATTCCTGATGTGATTAAGCATATAGACTTGGAGCATATTTTTCATTCTAAACTAGAAACATTTGATTCATTTTCTACTACTTATGATATTTTAGGTGAAAAAATAGTAAACGTTCTAGAACGTAAAAAAATGAAACATCCATGGTTCCTATATTTACATTTGTACGATCTACATGGTACTGCAACATTTTATAAAAATAAACCAGATAATTTTCAGGATACCAAATTTGGTAAAAATCAATATGATAAAATGATTTCAGCATTGGATATCTGGATTGGAAAATTTCTACAGCATGTTGATATGGACAATACACTGATAATACTAACTGCAGATCATGGTTCTGATGTTTCTACATATGATTTAGAGTTAGAAAAGAAACATAATTACTATATTAAGATAAGAGATTCTGCTCATCAAAATAACTTGGCAGTTAAAACAGGTGTAAAATTTTCATCAAAAATTCCAAAAATATTGATTCCACTGAAAAAGAAAATATCTACGAAAATTAAAGATACAAAAAAAAATAAAGAAGAAGAAATAATTCAAAGTGAGTTTGAAAAAATTAAGGGGGAAAATCTTTCTCCGTATGAAAAAAGAAGGCTAGAAAACTGTATTCATGTAACAACACAGTGTTTTGATGACAGATATAAAATACCGCTAATTTTTTCTGGAAAATTTATTCCTTCAAACTTAAAAATTCATAAACAGGTTAGGAACATAGATATTTTTCCAACAATTCTAGAATTATTAGATATACCATTTACAAATCCATACATTGAATCCAAGAGTCTATTACCATTAATAAAAGGAGAAAGAATGGATGACCTAACTGCGTATGTGGATTCTATAGGAAATACTGTTGGACAAAGAACTGATAATGTTGTAGGAATACGAACGTCTGATTTTAAATATTTCAGAGATCGGAAAAAAACAGAATATAATACACATCTCTTTAATCTAAAAATTGATGCATTAGAAGAAAATAATCTGTCTGAAAAATATTCAGATATTACAAAAAAAATGGAAAAAATGTTACTTGAGATTAATCCGAATAATGACTTTTATCCGGATTCAGTTCAAAATTCCACTGATAAAGAAGAGGAAGAAAGAATTAATGAACAATTAAGAAAAATGGGATATACTTAGTACTCATTTCTTAATTAAAGTAATAAATATGGAAAATAAAATTTTCTTAAAATGAATTTAATATTTATTACAATGGACGGTGCTAGAGTAGATCATATAATTAAAGGAAAAAATTATCAAAAACTAATTCAAAAAAGTGCATTTTTTCCAACTACTATAACATATGCTCCATTCACAATTGCTGCTATGCATGCGGTATTCTCTGGAGTTTATGGTTTTAAGAATGGTGTGAATAGTTACTGGTCAAGTACAAAATTCAAAAAAGAATTATACAAAACTTTACCCAAATATCTAAAAGATGTTGGTTATACCACATATGGTGATTCTATAAATAAACTTATTTTACCACCTGATGGTTTTGATGAACTAAAAATTCATGATGAGCTACATGATAATCTAACTGAACGACATAAATTACTCTTAGATAAAATGGAGGAAAAAAATAAAGATGGAAAGAAATTCTTTCTTTATCTGCATTATAGTAGTATTCATACAGGAATTATGAGAGAAGTTTTAAAGAAATATGATAATTTTAGTGACGAGTATTTTTCTAGTGTACACAAAAATTCAGACTTTTATGATTCACTTTTTGATGAAGCAGATGAATATCTTGGAGAAATTATAAATCATATCAATAAACTTGGATTAAATGAAGATACATTACTTGTGGTAATTTCTGATCATGGCATAAGTATTGGTGAAAAATTTGGTGAGAGAGCATATGGTGTGTTCTGTTATGATTATACTTTAAAATCAACAGTTTTATTTAATCATCCACAAATTTCACCAACTTGTATTAATAACCAAGTTCGTTCAATCGACATACTGCCTACAGTTTTAGACTTGTTGTCTATACCACAGGATGCAAATTATAGTAAGATTGATGGAAAAAACTTAGTTCCATCAATAGATGGAAAACATGAAGCTAGAGTTGCATTTTCACAATCTGGAAATCCACTAAATTCCACAAAGCCTCCAAAAGAACCTAATGTCTACGCAGTAAGAACTAATGAATGGAAATATATTCGTAACATTCATGATAGTAGTGAAGAGCTTTATTTCATAAAAAATGATCCTAATGAAGAAAATAATTTAATCAACATTGAAAAAGAAAAATCTAATGAAATGCGTTCTGAGATGAATAGTATATTAAATCAGAAATAATAAAAAATATGTAAAATCTGAAAATGATATGAATAATGATGAATATTCGCGAAAAACTGAAAAAGAATTAATGAAACTTGGTTATTGGAATGGTTTGTACTCACAAAATGACTATTTTGGCTCTGGACAGACTATATTAGCAAATTTTGCGAAAGAAATAATTGAAAAAAATTCCCTAAAGAATATTTTAGAAGTGGGATGTGGTCAGGGGAGAGATTCAATTTATTTTGCAAAACTTGGTTATGATGTAGTTGCCTTTGATCTTTCTAAAAATGCAATAAAATTTGTTGAGAAAGTAAAAAAAGAGGAAAATTTAAAAAATTTACAGTTATTTGTGCATGATGCACAAAAAATATTCAATTTCCAAAATTCGAAATTTGATTTAGTATATTCCAATCTAGCATTACAATTCTTTAACAAATCTCAACTTGAAAAAATCTTCTCTATTATTTCTAATAAAATGGGTCAAAATTCGTTTTTCTTGTTTTCCACAAAAAAAGCTGGAGACAAATACTTTGATTTTGGAACTAAAATAGGTAATAATGCATTTGAATATAAGGGAATTATACGATTTTTCTTCAATAAGGATGAACTTGAAAAACTATTGAAACAAAATTTTGAGATAAAATATTTTGATGAAGATAATCATGTAAATCCTGATAACACGGTTAGTGTATGGTGGAAAATCCTAGTTAAGAAAATTTAGAATGACTTTTACACTAGAAGATAAATTATATAAAAAATAGGTATTAATTCCTCGTTAATTCATTATCTATGATTTCTAATGCATTATTAGATATTATATGTTCAGCGTGTGTTTCATCAAGATAAATTTCAAAACTTCCTTTTCCCAAGCCATAGACTGTTTGCTGTACATGTTTTTCATATTCCAAAAATGCATCACCATCAAAACAACATGGATCAGATTTATTAAAAATCTGAACAAATTTTCTGTTTTCACCATATGATGCCATGACATAGAGATCAAGATAGTTTGCTAATTGGTATAGTTCAAGATGATGCTGTTCATAATCTCCAAAGTTTTTGGGATCACTTCGTAAAAACATTGGATATGACCCAGCAACAGAAAAACTATTGTCGATCCTATCATCTAATGCTGCAATCAATGTAGTAGTCCACCCACCACCAGATATTCCAACCATATGTATATAATTAAAATCATATTGATATTCAATATAATTTAGAGATGCAATAACAGGTTCAAAAAATAATCTGATGGGTGAAAAATTTTCATTTTCGAGTAATTCTAACTGATTATGAGATTGAATTTTTATTTTTCCAAACTCTGAATGTTCAATTATTGGTTGATTATTCATACCTAATAGTGGCATAGAAAATGTCAATACAGAATAGTTATTATCTAAAAAATATTGAATTGTTTCTTTTCCCTGAATAAAATCTCCTTTATGACCTTGATGATATATAATTAATTCATTAGTACTATTTGTAGGATTGAATAGATAACTTACCGAATCTATATCATAATTCATATTTATAACAAATTTATCAATTGATTCAAGATTTTGAAGATCATTGTATCTTTCATCAATTATATTGTTTTCAATGTGTTCAGGAAAATTTTTAGGCAGCATAGATTGTTTCCAGATAAATTCAATGAGATCATTCCTTGTTTTAGTAATAGAAGATTCATTGTTGATATGAATTAATGAATTGACGTCATTTTGATAATATAAAACATCTGTATCATTAGTAAAAGCATGTTCGATAAATTTGAGAATGGGATGTGGAAATATTTCGTATGTGCTCACAATTATTCCTGAAATAAATGCAATAGCAAACAATACCGTTAAAATAATTGCAATATTTTTTTTTCTCATAACAATCTAAAATTATAATCTAAAATTATAATTTATAATTATCTTTAAAGTACGCTTGATCTTTTTTATTAGTAATTGTTCGTGTGTCAATATGTTCAAGAAATTTCTTTTGTAATTTTTTTATTTCGTCAATTTCTTCATTTGTAATTTTCTCTTCTGAAGATAATTTTACAAGAATATTTGTTAATTTGAAATTTAATGACAGAGAAAATTGTGTGTTGATCAGCATTCTGGCATAATATGGATTACTCTCAATCCAAACGTCAGCTTCTGCTCTGTATGATGGAGTTTTTTTGTAATGAGCGTAACCAATTAAAACAAGTAGTGGAACACCTACAAAAACAACAATCGTAACATACTGTTCAAATGTTGGAAAAATGCTTTTTAATCCTGGATAATTCTCAATTGCTAAAAAATATGTTACAGTTAGTGTATTTAGGGCTGCAAATATAAAAGCAACATATGTACTCCAGCCTTGTCTAAGATAAAACCAAGCACGAAAACCAGTATATTTAGCCATTATTTTAATAAAAAAATTTCAGTATATCAATTTCACTAGTGATTAATTATAAGCATAGTGCTCAATTGATATTATCTAAATTTGAAAATATGCCTATATGAAAAAATATGTTTTCATCCATGGAGTTTAATACCACTAGGTTTTTTCAATAATCGTAATTTGAAATTATTGATTGCATACGGTAGTTTGGGAAAATTTTTTCATCTAGAAGAATTTTCTGTTGCATTACAAAAACAGAATATTGAAGTAAAATTAGTTAAAGATACAGATTATAGTAAAGGCTTTCCAAGTAAGAAAATTAAAGATTGGTTTGGTGGAAATAAAAAATTTAAACAGTTGATTAAAGATTTTAAGCCTAATGTGGTTTTTGTGGATAGGCAAACACACTTTGCATTACATTCTATAAAATCAGATATTCCAACATTCATTTTATTAAGAGGTCATTACTGGCAAGAACATTTCTGGGGGATGAAAACACTTGGTGGAAATCTTATAACGCGAACAGCAATATGGTTTAGACATAGAATAACAGAAAAATGTTTTGCAAATGCAACTGCAATATTGCCAATTTGTAGGTATTTAGAAGATGTTGTAAAAGAACATTATCCAAAACAAAACACGGGAGTGTTTCTTGAGGGAATTAATTCATCTAGATGGTATCATACAGAAAAAATTGAATTGAGACATCCATGCGTGGGTTTAGTACAGGATGCAAATTGGTGGGGGAAAACAAAAGAATTATTGGTTTTGCAGAAGGTTCTTGAAAAAATGCCTGAAGTTACTTTCTATTGGGTAGGAAATGGGCAGTATCGTCAAAAAATTACTGAGAAACTTGAGAAATTTAAAAATTTTAAATGGTTAGGGAGATTACAATATCCAGATGAGGTTAGAGCATTTTTAGAATCAATTGATGTCTATGCTTTGATTACAGGAATGGATCTTGCACCACTGACATTAAAGGAAGCACAGTTAATGGAAAAACCAGTGATTGCAACAGATGTTGGTGGTAATAAAGAAATGATGGTTGATAAAAAAACAGGATTTTTGGTAAAACAGGGAAATTATGACAATATTATAGAAAAATTATCAGAATTATTAGAAAATAAACAATTAGCATCAAAAATGGGCAAGACAGGTGCACAATTTATCAAAGAACAATTTAATTGGGATCTAGTTGCAAAAAATTTTCTTAAAATAATTAAACCGTACATAAAGGAATAATGATAAAACTATTTTTAATATTTTTTATAGATAGTCTTTGAATTTTTTATTTTTTTTGAATATTTTGTGTTAATTTTTTTAATAAGTTCAAGGGTTTGATTGTGCAATAAATCTAGATTTGGAATAACACAATGGCCGCCGATATATCCTGGATACATTTTAGGCCTATTTCCTAGAAATTTATGAATTTCATCTGAGAATGACCACATTTCATCATAGTTTACATTATAATTCTTGGCAATCATATTACTGATCTGTGAATAGTTTATCAACCAACCAAGATAGGATGTATCACAGATGATTTTGGCTAATTCTAAAGTTTCTGGCTTTGACATTTTCTGAGTTTTTATTCCACATCTTTTCATTTTTTTAGAATATGTTGATGTAGCCCATTGTTTTTTAGGGGCATTAGAAGATATAGCGAAGAATTTTGTATAACGCTTGAGATCTCGTAACATGCTTTTATGAACTCCTCTAGTTGCACTATAGATTATTGGTATTGACATCTTTTTTTGAAGATACTTGGTTGTTCCTGGACTGATTGTACTATGAATTACAATGCACTCAGGTGAAAATTTCTTAAAAAGTGTTATTACATTAGTGGTAAATTTTTGTGTAACAGGTATAGCAATATGTAAAAATGAGGTTTGTGTATCCTGAAATTTCGTAAATTTTACATTATTCATTAATTTTTTATCAATATCATATCCAACAACATTATTTTGTTTAGAAAGTAATTTGAATATAGGTAAACCTATTTCGCCTAAACCTGCAACAACATCTTTTTTCATTATAATTCAAACCCATCTTCAATACTAAATTAATCTAGTGTATCTTCACTACTAATCTCATTTGTAATAAATAATCTATACCATATTTCAAACGCAAGCAATCCAAGAAATTTATTTATGTATTTAACATCTAAGTCTGGATTGTTTATGTGCTGTTTGATCCATTCATTATTAATCCAACCATCTTCAATGATTCTACCTTTTTCAAGAAATTCTTTGCATATTGTATGACCATACGATTTCCATAAGTTAATTGTATTAACATTAAATCCAAGTTTTTCTTTTGATACTAATGAATCAGCGTTATACTTTTGAAGTAAATTTCGAAGTGGGAGTTTTCCAATATTAGCATCTTCATCATATTTGTATTTAGTAGGAATCTTAATTCCATAAGAAATTAAATTTTCGTGTAAAAGCGGAGATAGTATTTCTACATTGGAGTTTTTAGCTATTCGTGAATTTACAGGGCTAAAATTATATAATAATTTTCCATTATAATCTGCGACGTATACTTGTTCTAATCTTGATAACGGATTGTCGAAATATGGCAAAAGAAGTTGGTAAACTGAATCCCAAGAGAAATTTGATTTGCTCTGAAAAATCTTTTCTTGATCTGGAACACGATCTCTTTCATGACAAGATAAGTATGCCTTGACTTTGTCTATTGGAGAAGTCTCTTCATTTGTTAATGATAAAAATTTTTCATATCTGAATGTATAACCTCCAAAGATTTCATCACCTCCATCGCCTGATGCTAGAATTTTTGAAATGCCTTGTGATTTTTTTACTACATGATACCAATGTAAATCCCAAAATGGTAATCCTATTTGGCTAATTGCTTTAGGTAATTCAGAAAGATAATTTTCAATCTCTACAATATGGTGATTTGCTTCGAATTTCTCTGCAATTTTTGATGCATTTTGTGTTTCATCAACGCTATTTGCAAATTTTATTGAAATTGCATCAATCTCGATATCTGGATTAATTTTTCTAATTAGTGAAAGAATTAGAGTAGAATCAATACCACCACTAAGTGCAATACATATTTTTTTTGTTTTAGAAGATTCTAATTTTTTAGATATATTTTGTAATAATGATTTTTCAATAAATTCCAAATCTACTCCGTCATGTGCAGGTTGAAAATCCTGCCATCTTTTCTTTGGTAAGGTTGGTGTTATAGATGGATCATATCTTAAAGTTAGGATATTCACAATTGATGAAGGAGAAACTGAAAGGTTAGAATTTTCCACGACCTAATCCCCTAAAAATTAATTTTGCCTGTTTTGCAGATGTTGGTTCCACAATCCCTCTTGTATCAATTAAGATGGGATTTCGCATTTTAGTAAATAGAGAAAGCTGTAGTTTTTTGAACTCATCATGACCTGTAACAATAACTGCTGCGTCTACATTTGAAATTATATTTTCAAGATCTTCTTCTACAGTTATACCAAAAACTTGTTGTGATGAAAAATATGGATCGTAAATACGAATTTTTGCCCCTAAATCTTGTAATTTTTTAATTATTTCTTGTGCAGGAGTTAATTGGATGTCTTTAACATTAGGTTTGTAGGAAACACCAAGAATTATTATCTCACTATTTTGTATAGTTTTTTGACATTCTTTGAATGCGTTAGAAATAAGTTCTACAACATGATCTGGCATTTTTTCATTAATTTTTCTACCTGATTCAATAATGTTTAGTTTAACTCCAGCTCTTTTTGCAGTGTTAAGTAGTTGATATGAATTGATTGGTAAACATGGCCCCCCCACTCCAGCACCAGGATAGTGAATTTGGAAATTATACTTCTTTTTTGCTGCTTCTAGTACTTTGTTTGTATCAATTCCTAATTTATCAAACATTAGAGCTAATTCACTAACAAAAGCAATATTGATATCACGAAAAACATTGGTTGTTAATTTAACTGCATTTGCAGTTTTGCAATTTGGCATCTCAATTAGTTCTACCGAAAAAACAAACCTGTAAATCATTTTAATAATTTTTGACACATTATCATTTATTCCTCCAACTAATCTTGGTAAATTTGTAAAATCGTGTAAAATCTCACCTGGATTTGCATTTTCAGGACAAACTCCTATTAGAAAATTCTCTCCAACGTTTAATCTATCTGATTTTGATATAATGTCTACCATTTCGTCTTCAATGAATCCTGGTTCAATCGTACTTTCTACTATGACCAATGAATTTGGAGATAAAATTTCTGAAAGCTTACTACCAACATTTCTCAGTGCTGAGTAATCTGGAATGTTATTTTCATCCATGGGGGTAGGTAATGATAATAAAATTAGATTAGAGTTAGGTACCGCGTCTTCAATTTTTGTAGTTACAGAAAATGTTTTACTATCCAAAACGTCATTAAATATTTCTTCATATCCTGGTTCATCTTTTAATGGGAAATTTTTAGAATTGATTTTTTCAACTAAGGATTCGTTAATGTCAACTCCAATTGTTGGTAATCCGGATTTAGCAAATGAAAGAGCTGTAGGAAGGCCAATTCTTCCTATTCCGACTACACAGACTTGAAGATTTTTTGAATTTAGTGCTTTTTCTACAGATTGTAAATTTTTCATATTAACAGTATTCTCTGACATCAATATTCACTAATTCTGATCTTTTGCAATTATTTTGACCTATTATAATTTTGTAATCATAGCTTTTTGTCCAAAATTTTAAAAGCTTGATGATAAGACTATCAATGAGTTTTTGTGACCAAAGTAGTAATTACAGCAGCTGGAAAAGGAACTAGACTTTTACCATTAACCAAAGAAATGCCAAAAGAAATGATGCCTATTTTTTCAAAAAACTCTGATGGTGAAAGAGTTGTTTTGCCGCTTTTACAATTTGTATATGAACAATTATACAGTATGGGTTTTAGAGATTATTGTTTTGTTGTAGGTAGAGAAAAACGGGCAATTGAGGATCATTTTACACCACATGAAGCTTTCTTGCATGGTTTAAAAGGAATACATAAAAAAAATATGGCTCGGTTTTATAAAAAATTAGAAAATTCTCATCTCGTATGGATTAATCAGAATAAACCACTAGGATTTGGTGATGCAGTTAAACGTTCAGAGAAATATATTGGAAGTGATGATTTCTTAGTTCATGCAGGAGATGTAACTATACTAAGCAAGTCAAAACATCCTGTTCTACGTTTAATTAAAACTGCTAAAGAAAATCCAGATGCAAAAGTAATTTTATTGTGTAAACAAGTTAAAGATACTAAAAGATATGGTGTTCCAAAGATGAGAAAAATATCAAATTCGATTTTTGAAGTCACCGCGGTTGAAGAAAAACCAAAGAATCCAAAATCAAAATTCGGTATACTCCCATTATACTATTTTAAGGCAGAAATTTTTTCCAGTTTACAAAAAATTAAACCTGGTAAAGGTGGTGAATTTCAATTAACTGACGCAATACAAGAAATTATTGAGGGTGGAAACAAAGTTTTGGCTGTTTCATTAAATAAAAATGAAGATGAAGTTGATGTTGGTACTGTTGAATCGTATAGAAATGCACAGGAAATTTCATTTAGGAAGGCATAGTTTTTAAGATTCAAAATTTGATTTTGTCTATGAAAGTTGCTATAGTAGGTCTAGGTTTTGTTGGTTTATCCTTAGCATCTGTACTTGCATCAAAAGGACTTGATGTAACTGGCTTAGACATTGATAAGAAAAAATGCCATCAAATTAAAAATGGTGTATCGCCATTTTTTGAACCAAATTTACTTAAAACAATGAAACTTGGACTAAAAAAAAATCTTCAGGTTACTAGTGACTTTTCATCAATTATTAATTCTGATTTGATTTTCGTAACTGTTGGTACTCCACAAAAAAAAGATGGCTCCATAGAACTACTAATGGTAAAACAGGCAGCGAAAAATATTGCAAATATAATTGCAAAAAGTAAAAAAAGTCAAACGGTCTTAATCAAAAGTACGGTAATACCAGGCACAATGAAGAATATAATTTTACCAATTTTGGAAAAAAACTCACGCAAAAAAGCAGGTAGTGATTTTGGTTTAATTTCTAACCCAGAATTCTTACAGGAAGGAAGGGCTATCAACGACACAAAATCTCCACATGTAATAGTTTTAGGTGGATATAAAACAAAATTTATGAAAAAAGTAGAAAAATTTTTTGGTACATTAAATCCTAATGTACCAATAATTGTCACAAATCACCAAACTGCTGAGATGATTAAATATGCTAATAATTCATTTCTTGCAACCAAAATAAGCTTCATTAATCAATTAGCAAACATTTGTGAAAACATTCCAGGAGCCAATATTGATGATATAGCAAAAACTATTGGGCTAGATCCAAGAATCGGAAATTTGTTTCTTAATGCGGGACCAGGTTATG
>Ga0114996_10004787_pt1 | contig 16089 bp, 4 predicted proteins | sample ArcticOcean_MG_C_4_FD_87039 | JGI IMG/M metagenome (GOLD analysis project Ga0114996, IMG submission 87039) | Marine microbial communities from western Arctic Ocean - ArcticOcean_MG_CB4_134 | ecosystem: Environmental > Aquatic > Marine > Oceanic | place: Arctic Ocean: Canada Basin | collected...
CAACAACAGTTGCACTTGCACTAGAATATTGATTAGTTGCAGGGGAACTAATCAGCACAGTCCATACTTGTTCGTTGACAAGTTCTGGGACTACCAAGGATAGATTCAACACCCCATCTACAGAGCTAGATTCTGCTGTTTCAACGCCGTCGACAAGTAATGGTAATCCGGATACGGGATTCCCCGCTTCATCTGTGATATCTAACTGAATTTCAACAACTTCACCAGCCTTAACTTGCTCAGGTGAAGCAAATGAGATATTGACGGCCAACGGTTTTACGGCAGTGGAAACCGTACTCTTCGAATAGGAGTACATTTCAGTTGCAGGAGAAGTAATCACTAGAGACCAGATTTTTTTGTCGAGAAAATCTGGAACTGTCAGAATCAGGGTCAGGGAACCATCTACCGAGCTCGATTCAGATGTTTCAACGCCGTCGACAAGTAGCGGTAACCCAATAACTGGTCGCCCGGCTTCATCAGTAATAGCGATCTGCAATTCAACGATTTCACCAGGGATAACCTCTGCGACAGAAGAGAAGGACATGGTGACATTGGATACGACCATTACTTCGGAAGTTAATATGGCGCGCTTGCCTAAATCGGGTGCTGTGACAGTAAAAGTGCGCCTTCCGAGATCGGAATCTACTTCTATATCAAACGAAAAAGTGAATTCTCCAGATTCATCTGTTGATGTGAGACCCGAGATTGTACCAAGTATGTCGACACCAGACCATTCAATCGCGATATCTCGGTTTACAGCAGGTAAACCATCCTCTGTCAACCTTCCTTTTATCTCGTGAATTCCACCTATTACTACGTTTTGGGAGTTAGTGATTACAATTTCAGGTTGTACTACATTTATTGAAATTTGTGCGGACGTTGGCTCAATTGAGCCTAACCCTGCAAAACTAGCAACTACCTCTTGATAAGGGTCAGTTCCTAAAATTACGTCGTATAAAAACTTTCCATCAGGTTCGGTTGTGATAGACGAAAGCGTTGTGTCAGCACCTGATAGTTGCAGATTAACCACACCTACTACAAAGCCATTTACGCCAGTAATACTGCCTTCTAACTGAACGGTCTCTCCTGCAAATCCATTAGGAGGTGCTGTCATTTGAATTACAGTGGGCTGAACAACTTCAAAAGAACCTGACGTTGAGTCACTGACAATGAACTCTCCCCCAACTGTACTAAGCTGAACCGTATACATACCAGGTATTTCTAGTACTCCAAAACTCTGGGCAAACACTCCGTTAGGCTCGATGGCAAAAGAAGACGAAATATTTCCGTTAACTAATAGATCTATCGTAATAGTGCTGACGTCAATCGATCCTGACGTTGAAACCTGACCTGCAGCAAAAGCTTCATCCCCGGTAAATAAATCTGGTAGTTCGTCCAACAATATCGAGGTCGATCCTAGAACAGTTATCGTAGATTCCTCATCACTTTCACCATATAAATCATTACCTAGAAAAACAAAACTAACCTTTTTCATACCGTCTTCTAGAAATGTATGAGTAATTTGAGCCTGATTTGTAAATGTCCTGCTTTCATCAGATCCGATAGCACCAATTAAAATCCCATCCTCTACAAGATTGCCATCCGGATCGAGGAGTTGAACTGATATCGAGACTTCAGATCCAGCGAATCCTGAGGGTTCCATCAATATCTCTATGTACGATGAAATTTTAGATGTAACATCCAATTCAACGGTACTAGGGAGTAATAATTCGGAACCAGCATAAAAAGCAACGATTCGAATACTGCCAGCCTGATTAATCGCTGTTGATTGAGTAAACGCACCTGATACGTCAGTCGTCAAAGCATATTCTTCGTCGCCAATAGTCAGGTTAATAACCGCATTAGTTACTGGCTTTCCAGCGTCGTCCATTACGGATCCAGTCACGATTAATTGATCCCCAACTAATACTTCCTGATCTGTAACAAGAGAGATGTTGGTTCCAGAGACGACAACGATCGGTGGGTCACTATCAGACCCCAAGTACAAAGGACTCTCACTGGTCACGGCGATGACTTGGAATCCACCAGTACCCAGTGTCAGTGGAAATTCAATCTGAATATCGAAAACACCGTCTATTACAGGCCCTGAACCGACAGTTGTTGCACCGTCAAGCTTGACCTCAAGTGGATCGTCAGGAGATACATCATTGAGGTAAATTGTCACAAATGGTCCGTTTACTTTGGAGTTATCTGCTGCAGTCACGACTCCTAGTACACGACCCGTGCCTCCAAGTCTTACGGTCGTTGGGTTTTGCGTAATTAATGTTTCGGTCACCACTTGCGCCTTAGCCTCCGCCATTACTGTCGGTGTCACAGTCGGCGTTAAGGTAGGCGTTGGCGAAGGGCCAACAGTTGGTGAAGGTCTAGGCGTTGGTGAAGGTCTAGGCGTTGGTGAAGGTCTAGGCGTTGGTGAAGGTCTAGGCGGTATAACCACTTGACCATTAGCGAAAATACTAAACGGATAGATCAGAGTTGGTCCATTTTCAACACTGATTCTAATTTCAACATAAAATGTTCCTCCAGATCGATACATGTGACCAGCCACTATCTCACCCGTATCAACCAATACGGGCACATTTGACCAGCTGGAACTATCACCCCACCACAATGCGGCACTGACTATACCTATTGGGTTAAGCTCGTCCATGTTTTCAACACGAAACTTCTCAAGATCGAAGTACTCAAAACTGGTTGCAAGCGGTATAAGTCCGTCACGTAATTTAATTTCTACCGGCTGAGGAGTAGCTGTCGGCACTAATGTAGGCGTAGGCGTAGGCGTAGGCGTAGGCGTAGGCGTAGGCGTAGGCGTAGGCGTGGGCGTGGGTCGCGGTGTAGGAGTTGGTAAAGGAGTAGCTGTAGGTAGAACAATAGGTACTGCTGTAGCCGTTTGAGGGAGACGAGTAGGAGTCGGCTGTTCAGGTAATTTTTCATACTCTGCCAGATTGCTCTGGCTTGATGTTCCAGACTGATTTCGTATATTTGCACCTGATGGCGTTGGGTCAAATTCAACCCATCCGAGTTCATTAAATGCTACCTCTGCCCACTGATGAGCCTGATCTGAATAAACAACCTGATTACCTGCCTGTGGTTCAATCGACCAACCTGCAACAACTCGTGAAGCCAAGCCAACAGATCTCGCCATCAACACAAATGCGCTGGAGAAATTCCCACAAGTTCCAACCCAATCCTCAAATAAAAAAGTTACTACAGGATCTGATTTCACCGCCAAATCGACTGTAGATTGGTCTGCAAATCCGTATTCAAAACTGGTACTAAGATATTCAGAAATACGAACAGCTTTTTCGTAGTCTGAGACAGCACCTGACACAACCTGATTTGCCAAAGCAGGAATCCTAGGATCCAAATCCTCAGGAAGTTGTATGTACTCACCAATTATTGGCGATTCTGCGTTGTAAACATCACGATTGTCAAACCTAACGGCGAGCGATGTAAACACTGTCAAATCTGATGCAGTGACCGAATTAAATGCCATACTAGGCAGATTAAGTTCACCAGCAATCGAACTTTCGATTAATCGAGCAGGTGTTGGCATTCTAGAATCAAGAGAAACCGCAGGATTAGCTGGTTGAATAGATATCGAGCGCAAGTCTGTATTCGCCGGTGCAGATGGTATTGCATCGATCAGACCAGCAGAAAATCTAAGATCATATGATTGAATTAATGGACTTGATACAGCATCTGTAGATTCGATCAACTGATCTGGTTGGACATTAACTAATATATTTGGGCCGGCAGGTATCCATGATCCGCCAGAGTAGGTCTCTCCTATAGATGTTCGCAGATATCCAATATCACCTTGACTAGAAATCGAAAACACTGGGAATCTGACTGGCTCACTCGCTCTTTGTGAAGTTGTAGAGGGGGCACCTAAAATATTGTTCGCTTGGTCAAGACTTATTGCGCCGCCAGTTTCAGGGTCAATAACAGCTTGTCCAGTCATTGCACTATAAGCAACCGCTCCAGCAGCCGCTCCAAGTAGCAACAATCCTTGCTGTTGGTCAGTTAAATTCTGAAACACCGCTGGGTCCATAGATTGAGCAAGAGTCTCATAAGATTCTAAGAGATGGTCTTTGTCTTCATCGGTCAATTGTTCGAAGACCTCAGGGTCAATAGATTCGGCAAGATTCTCAAGAGTTTGCGGAAAACCAGTTGTTGAGAAATCATTGCCGTCTAAGTTGAATTGGTCATTGCCAAAAAGATAGCCTCCGAGTGGAGATAAAGGATCGATTCCAGCGGCATCGATCAGTTCTTGAGTAGATCCAAAATCTATTGGGTAGCCGTTTTTTGCAAGTAAAGTTTCGGGTTCAATCTGGATTTGCCCGGTAGGTCTTAGCCATGTCCGACTCGTCTTACCCGAACTGGTTCTAGCAGGAGGACCCTCTACTGGTGTCGGGTCAAATCTCACCCAACCAAATCCTTCGAAAGCAATTTCAGCCCACTGATGAGCCTGATTCGTATAAACAATCTGTTGTTTATTTTGCGGTGCTATCGCCCATCCCGAAACTACTCGAGCCGGAAGCCCTATGCTTCTAGCTAAGAGAACATATGCCGAGGAAAAATTTCCGGCAGTCCCAATTCGTGAACCAATTAGAAATTCCTCAACGGGATCCTCTGACTCATTAGCAGACGAAGATTTTGTTTGTTTATAGTCATATCTAAATTCGCTCGTCAGGTAACTTTCTAAAGCAATTGCTTTCTCAAAATCACTTGAAGCAGATGACACTTGCTCCTCAGCGATCGATGCGAATTTATTCTGCAGATCTTGGGGCACTTGCAAATACAAGGGCGCAGACATGGAGCGAGCCTGATTAAGTAATTCTTCGTCGTAAATCTTTACTGAAGAAATAAAGTCAATCTCATCAAACTTAGCGGGTGCAGTAAAAACGTGGGATCGTTTGGCATAGCTGCCCGCAATATCGCTTGACTCAATAAGTTGAGGTACCGGAACAGACCCGGCGGCAATCATGTAGTCGCCAAGGATTAAATCCGAATTTCTGTTTTTATCATTCCTGCCAGTCTGGGCATGTACCGTTATTCGCTCTGTCAGACTCCGAACAATGGAGTTTGGCGACGGACCAAACGTTAGTACAGGGTCATCCATTATTCCTTGTGAAATAGTGGACTCTAAGCCAGTTTTAATGGTCTCATTTTCTGCCAAACTGACAATCAAGTCAGCATTCTGTTGCCATTTACCGTCTACATAGAAATCCCCAGTAGCTGTACGTAGATATCCAGTTCTACCGGCATTAGAAACACTGAAGACAGGGAGACGACCTGGATTGCTTGCTTGGGATGTTGAAAGACCAGGGTTCATAGTCATCAAATCACTGCTTGATTCCACGTTCCCTGCATTTTCAAGTATTGTTACGGCAGTTCCATCATCAGTGATGATCGTTGTTTCTCCTAGATCACCAGCTGTACCTATGAATTTCGCTATTCGTTGGTTAGTCTTTGCTGCGGCTGTTTCTGATTGGCCAAACAAGTCTGAAAATGCTGGCAAAAACAGTGACAGAGCCCCAATCCAAAGAGCGATATAAAGTCCTGTGGCCCAAGGATTTCTATCTCGAATAAGTGCCAAAAGTAACAGTGATAAGCACCATGCAAAAGCTACGCCGAGGATCAAAGGAGTTATTCCGTTTGGGACTCCTATGGGCGCAGCGTCACCACCTCCGGATGGTAGTAATTTAAAAATCGGCTGCCCAGGCAACAATAGAGCAGCACATATCGCCGTTCCTACCCCAACGATTGCTAGCGCAACAACTGTATTCGATCTAAAAATATAGGACGTGACAATCGTCACAGCGAATGTTGAAGCTACAGCGAAAGCTAACAAAACCCCGTTACTTACAATGAGATCGGGTGATGGTGCTGATCGCAGATTCTCTGTAAATAGGCTTTCGGTACCCTCAGGTGACACCTGAGACAAACTGCTGATGGCAAGTCCCAAAATCAAAAAACCTGCAAGCAGTAGAAATGGCGGCAAAACATGAACTAGTTCAGCTTGAAAGTGCCGACGACGTAGGTGGACAATTGTCTTGTGAGATATTTGTTGAATTGAAGGCAATCAGATCACGTTAAACGAATTACGAATAAAGCCAATTTAAACACAGTCGCACTTAGCGATAAAGAAAGCCCTCTATCCACCACGGTAGGACTATATCAATACTGGTCACTGTGTAATGTGAAATAGGCTGTCTTACCATTTTTTTATTTGGACAACATTTATACTTAAGCATAAGAAATACGCTTAGATCTATTAAGGCAAATTTAGAGTTATCTGAAACGTTTTAAAATAGTGCCTTAGTCGTTATTTTAGGGTTTAAAATACATTGTTGATACTTCGAAATCCTTTGATTGCTTCAATCATTGGTGTTTATATAGTTTTATTTATTGGATGCACGGTTGAGCCGGTAGTCACCGGTAAAAACGACATAAATCAAGATATTGTTGGAGTAGCTGGTGATCTATCAGCATCGGATGGGGTTACCTCACCAGTTACAGCGGAACAGGCTATCGAGTCTACCGTTGCGGCAATGCTAGCTATTGAATCTACGGTTTCTGCTGAGCTGGCTATCCGATCGACGGTTTCTGCAGCTGTTGATGCGAAACGTACGGCAGTAGATAACCCAAGTGTTGCCGATTATCTTCAAGACACGCCATCCCTACACAGAGCAGCCGAGAGCAACTCTATCGACGTTGCCACCCTGCTGATCGATAGCGGTGTCGACATCAACGCGAAGGGCACATTTAATATGACAGCCCTGCACATCGCAGCCGATAGCAACTCTATCGACGTTGCCAGCCTGCTGATCGATCGTGGTGCCGACATCGAAGCAAAGGACGATGAAGGCTGGACCGCCCTGCACATCGCAGCCGATAGAAACTCTCTCGACTTTGCCACGCTGCTGATCAATAGTGGTGCCGACATCGAAGTGAAGAATGGCGCTGGCGAGACAGCCTTTTATGCGGCAGCGACTTCCAACTCTCTCGATGTTGCCAGCCTGCTGATTGATAGTGGTGCAAATAATGATGACTCTATAGCTCCTGGACTTGCACCGGACTTCTTCATCGGCGGGTATGGGGAAGTAGAAAGTCCTGTACTACCAACTCCTTCAGAACTCGTAAAAATCATATTTAGTGATGGGTTTGTTCCAGTTGTAAATAGTAATGAATATTTTCGGATTGAAAATTTTCGTGTTTCAAACGTCGAAGAACTTAACTCACTAGGGGGAGTAAGTGCATCTGTTAAATGGGGAGATGGTTCTGATTGGATAGGCGTACCAATAATGGTTGATACGGGCGAAATTGTTGCAGGTCATACATATACATCTGCAGGTATTTTCGACGCCGAGATGAGAATTAGATCCGATACAGGTGATGTTGTGAACACTTCTTTCAGTGTTTTAGTTGATGATCCGCCGACAATTCCACCAGATTCACTGCCTGATAACGCATTGGCGCCAGACCCAGCTGTACCACCGACAATGCTGGGAACAGCGACTACTTTTAATACCAACTGTGTTAGCGATGGAACATGCGATGGCATTGTTTTATTCGCTAACAACTGCACCGGCTGTCACTCGACTGGCGACAAGACAGTCGTAGGCCCTGGACTTGCAGGAGTCGCCGACCGAGCAGCATCACGAGTGGCTGGTCTTAGCGCTGGCGAATATCTCGAGCAATCCCTAAGGGAACCGAGAGCATTTGTGGTGGATGGATTTCCAATGATAATGCCAGAATGGTCACACCTTGGTAACGACTCAATTGACGCCCTCGTGGAATATCTAAAAACACTTAAGTAGTGGATATTTCAGTAGACGCTTGACTGTTAATGATGAATACAGTTATAGCGTTGCGGGTCACATAGTCGTCTCTCATATTCTCTAGTGGCTGATACTCCGACAACTACCAATCGGGGAGAGACATGTTAGATTCCATATTGAATTGGAATCGTAAAATATGAATGCTATATCGATCGTCAGGAGGTCACAGGTATCTTCTCAGGTAATGTCGACCGTTCTCTTCTTGAGCTTGATCTGCTTACCCAGCTGGTTCCGATAGCAAATGCGAATACACCAAGGAATATCCATGGAATCGTTTGATTCTTTAACTGTTCCTGCCAAACTTCGAGTATCTCGAATAATTTGGTTACTGGTCCATTGTCTTTCAACTCCTCTGCCAGACTTGGCAAGTCTGCTTCCATACGCACACCAAGTTCATATGTCTGTGGCAGATATTGATCATGAATTTGATCTGAATAGTTGTCCCAGAGAAATGTAATTCCAGCGTATGACAATACCGCCATTATTGAGATAATCGCACCCCCTAATTTCAATCTAGATGGCCAATTATCCGCTGTGAAATAAACTAAAAGAAACACTGGCAATAAGATGGCAACCCAGATCAGCCACCGAAACGATATAGCTGTACCAAGATTTTGTCGGACGGTTTCAACTTGCAGTTTAGAAGATTCATCGAGTCCGTCGATGAAATCTAAATCCGTCCACATGATACCGTCAGTAATCAAAGCAACCAGATCTTCTGCAGACATCGTCTGTAAGTCTGCATCTTCAATCTGTGACTGACGGTAGAATCCACCCCACGCTAGCGCGTTAAGTAGGTCATCATCAGAAAATTCTATCCCATCGGAAATGCTCTTTCGCACATTCTCGACTTCTGACATGTTCTCTCCAATCGCCTGCTGAAAAAATGCGTGTGAGTAATGCAAGTCATCAGGAATTTGTTGGCTTATGAAGTTTTCGACTTCCATCTTCATTATGGGGTCAAGCGAATTGATTATCGGATCGATAGATGAAATTCCGCCCGGTATACAAGAAGGAATTTTGCGTGATCCAACATCTTCTGAAGCAGCTTTTATTTGAAGCAAAGATTGACAAGTTGATAATTCAGTGAGAGTTTCCCGTAACTGACTCATAACCAGTTCAGTTAGTGCAAAAGCAGCAGCCTCTTTACGTTCTTTCATAGAAATGTGGTAATCGATTTCATTGTCTGCATTTACTAGGTATGCAGTTAGTTCATCGATTAATCCATCGCCTTGCAGATTAACCCAAGTGCGAGGCGCTATTGCCTCCATTACATCGACAACTTCTTGGTTGGAAAGAGTCATGCCAAACCCAATATCTTCAGCCATACCTAATGCCTGACCTAACAGAGGTCGCACCATTCGTGTAAACACCAATCGGTAGAGAATATCGTCATTGCTCAACTTAGATTTCATGATCTCGCCAGCAATTACAACTCGATCTTCAACTCTCAAAATAAATTGGAATTCATCTGCATCATGTGCCAAATATGGCGCCAACATGTTGGTTCCTGACAATGCATGATGATCTATCCAGTCAGGATCAAAAAGTACAAACGCTATTTGCTCTAATTCATAAGCATCAAACCCCAACCCTAATGTAGGTTGAAGAATCTCTGTATTCAACGTAACCATGACTGGGAAAACTAAATCACTAACTAATTCGTCTGATATTAATGTGCTTTTCATCAATCGATCAGTAGCAGGTGGTATTTCTCTGATGCGATTCTGGACACCCAGATCAACTATGAATGTGTCTTCGGTTTCATTTAAATAAGCAAGCATTACTCCAAGATTTTCACGTATCTCTCGGCGGAGATATTCTCTTGGAATAACATCGTCGACAAACACTTTGAAACTGAGTGGATCCCCATCAGGATGATCTAGTTTTAGAACGAGATTTGACTCATTATCATCTCCATAAAAATCAACCTCATATTCTCGATTTAAGAGATCAGCTGACAACAGCACCATCAACTCGTCATAAAAATAATCGTAAATCTCAACATCATCGAGAATCCTGACGATCAGATCTTCATCTGACACCGTACTCGCGACTTGATTGAGCGTGATTGCTATAAGAAAAATCACAGCGAAAACAGGTATTAAGAGTATTACGATTAGTGTTCGCATACCTTGAAGATCGTGACCACTCCGGTTATTTAAATAAAGACGATATGGTTTGTAATCAGGTTTGGCCCTTAAGGCTCACTGCTCAACCCATTCTATTAGTACAACGATACATGCTCAAAAATAGTTAACGATTTTACTTATCGTATGTATTCCTAGACATCTATCTCTTTAGCCTTGAAGGTGCAACTTGGTCGTTATGAAAAAAATATGGCTAAAACTGTACATCCTAAAGACAACAATACGCAGTTGTAGAAACCTCTAAACAGGGAATATAACAAGACCCCGATTGGAGCAAATACGGAGGCCATGTTAGAAGATAACGCTGATGCTACTCTGATTGTGGCCCAAAATGGAAACAGAACATCTCCGACACCGAAACCAAAAGCGTTTGATGCCGTCTATAGATATTTCATGAAAAAAACCAGATGAATATATTTTCTCCAACGAGATATTTTTTTCTTTGGTGCTACTCGTTATTCTCTCTGGCTGTACTTCGCTAGACGCACCTAATGGAGACAGTACCCAAAGTGATGCACCACCAATAAATGGTGAGACTTCCATCAAAGCCTCCGTTGATGCAACTCTTGAGGCAATGGCATCAGGTAGTACTCCAACTCCAGTATCAAAGTCTGGTAAAGGAGCAACTCCAACAGTCGTTCCAACGCCAGTATCAAAGTCTGAAAAAGGAGCAACTACAACAGTCGTTCCAAGCCAAACATCTGCCAGTATCGATAAAGCGGTAGATATGAATTTAGATCTCGGCCTAATTACCGTTGCAGACTCGGCTGAATTTGATATTGGATCAGGGAGACTCTCTTGGTCGCTGGCGTCCATCCAAAGCCAATCTGGCTATTTATATGGCCAAAATTACGATGAAGACTTCCCTGAATTTGCTGGTCTTTGGGACAAAATACAAGCCGGTGCACAAGCTCACACATGCGACGAAAGTCTGAATAATCGGGCTGCACTGGATTACAGCAGCGTTCGAAACAATACCTTCGAACCCCATACAATACAGTTTGGAACGAGGGCTTCAGATTGCTATACAGGTCCAATAATATTCGAACAAAACGGGGCATACGGTGCCCTCGATCCTGTTCAAATTAATGATGACGGTTCGATAATTTTCGAATGGATACTAGCGCATAAAACATATGTGGATCTGCAAATAGAAAACAATGCCCCCGTCAATCTAGGCAGCACCTCACCGCTAAAAGAGTTTATCGCCAGACTGACCAGAAGCAATCCTACTACTCTGCACGACGCGGCAAGGAACAACTCACTCGACGGTGCCCGTCTACTGATCGATCGCGGTGTCGACATCGACGCGAAGGACAACAGTGGCAGGACAGCCCTGGACATAGCAGCCGCGAATAACGCTCTAGACGTTGCCACTCTGCTTATCGATCGTGGTGCTGACATCGAAGCGAAGAACAACTGGAATGAGACAGCCCTGTGGAGAGCAGCCCAGAACAACTCTACCGACGTTGCCACCCTGCTGATCGATCGTGGTGCAAATACTGACGGAATAGACCTGAGTTGGATGCCCGGTCGCTCGGTATTAAACAACGCCCTGCACGAAGCGGTAAGGAACAACTCACTCGAGGTTGCCACCCTCCTGATCGATCGTGGTGCTGACATCGACGCGAAGGACATCAATGCTCTAGGTTACAGAGGCAGTACAGCCCTGCACATCGCAGCCGAAAGCAACTTTCTCGACGTTGCACGCCTCTTGATCGAACTCGGTGCCGATATCGAAGCGATGGACGCCTATGGGTGGACAGCCCTACACATCGCAGCCTGGAATAACTTTCTCGACGTTGCCACCCTGATAATTGATAACGGAGGCTACATCGAAGCGAAGGACCAGTTTGGACGGACACCCCTGCACGAAGCGGTAAGGAACAACTCACTCGACGGTGCCCGTCTACTGATCAATCGTGGTGCAAATACAGAAGGTATAGACCTGAGCTGGATGACCGATTCCTCTTCGGAAAGCACCGGTGCGGGGCCAGTAGATTCTGAAATAGATGATTGGGACAAGACATCCCTGCACGAGGCAGCCAAGTACAACTCTCTCGACGTTGCCACGCTGCTGATCGAACTCGGTGCCGAGATTGAATTGAGGGACGTTGAAGGCAGGACACCCCTGTACCGGGCAGTTTGGAACAACTCACTCGACGTTGCCCGCCTGCTGATCGATCGTGGTGCAAATACAAAAGGTACTGCTTGCTGGGATTATTGCAAGGGCACATTTAATCTGACAGCCCTGCACATCGCAGCCGAGAGCAACTCTCTCGACGTTGCACGCCTACTGATCAATAGTGGTGCAGACATCGAAGCGAAGGAAGGTATGGGCGAGACAGCCCTGCACAGCGCAGCCGAGAGCAACTCTCTCGACGTTGCCCGCCTGCTGATCAATAGTGGTGCCGATATAGAGGCGAAGGAAGGTATGGGCGAGACAGCCCTGCACAGCGCAGCCCAGAGCAACGCTCTCGACGTTGCACGCCTGCTGATCAATAGTGGTGCCGATATAGAGGCGAAGAATGACGCTGAAGGCTGGACACCCCTGATCTACGCAGCCGAGATCAACTCTCTCGAGATTGTCACCCTGCTGATTGATAGCGGTGCCGACATCGAACCGAAGGACTCTGAAGGCTTTACAGCCCTGCACTTCGCATCCGTGAACAACTCACTCGACGTTGCCCGCCTGCTGACCGATCGTGGTGCAAATACAGAAGGTACTGCTTGCTGGGATTATTGCAAGGGCATTTATGGCAACACATCACTGCACGAAGCAGCCATCAGAAACCATCTCAAGTCTGCCACCCTGCTGATCGATAGCGGTGCCGACATCGAAGCGAAGAACAACTGGGACGAGACAGCCCTGCACGTCACAACCATGGGCGACTCACTCGAGGTTGCCACCCTGTTGATCGATCGTGGTGCTGACATCGAAGCGAAGGACAATAATGGCAGTACAGCCCTGAACCTAGCAGCCTCATGGGACGCTCTCAAGGTTGCCGCCCTACTGATCGATCGTGGTGCTGACATCGAAGTGAAGGACTCTAAAGGCGTTACACCCCTTCAAACCGCAGCCTCGGTCACGTCTCTCGAGATTGTCACCCTGCTGATTGATAGCGGTGCCGACATCGAAGCGAAGGACTCTGAAGGCTTTACAGCCCTGCACTTCGCAGCCAAGTACAACTCTCTCGACATTGCCCGCCTGTTGATCGATAGCGGTGCGAATACGGAAGGGATTGATTTGAGCTGGATGAATTGATTCCTACTCAAAGCAACCTACCTCAGAATATGAAATTAGGGGGCATTGGCTCACGATCTCGCGTTAAGCGACAATGAGCCAATCGATCAAAGTAGACCGACTGCTTAAGGGTTGGTTGTTGTAACTAGACCACCTAAATCCTCTAATTGATAACTTAGGTGATTAGTTTTTATCATCGGTGCTTGTAGATCGTTTTTGGTTCAGCCCTATTGTTACATCTGCATCTCCTCTAAAGAGGGTGAAGTAAGGGCTTTCTGAGAAATAAGGGTTGTTACTGTCAGTAGTAAATCTTGAAAGATCAAACTCTGGATATAGCTGCCAGTTGCTCACACCCATGTTATTCCAGAAATACTCGCCGTTTTCTTCGCTTATGATTCCCTTGTGGTAGAAATTGTCCACGGCTGGGCGTTGGTATAGTCCCTCAACTCCACATGTATCACCAAGCTCATTGCCGAGGTTATCTACTTTTCGGAATGTATCGTTTTCACCCTGGAATGAGAAACCGCTGACAATAAAGTCATACGGATTCGTTGGATCACACGCCGTCTCTGTTGAGGCTTCATTAATGAACACGATGAACGAGGAATTTGCCACACTGTTACCGTAACTTTGGACATCAATATAACCCCTGTAAACTCCACCGGAAGAGTAAATATGACTCGCTGCTATCACACCTGAATTTTGCATTAGTTCTTGAGAGTATAGAATTTGGTATTCGCCATCTCCCCAAGAGATGTTTGCATGAACAGTCTCATCTACACCTTCAATTTCCCAGCCAATGAACTCATAAGGCACGCCTCTAATACCCACCACAGTCTCGAGTGCTTCCCCGTCGTAGTACGCTCCATCAGGCGTAATACCTCGAATGATATCGAGGTCGTAATTTATGACTTCGCCGTCAGAAGCCAGAGGTAGATCGAGTTCTGGATCAGGTCCAACAATGAAGTAGAACGCCGAGAAGTATGCGATTTCAATACCTGAAGCAGACTCGGCATGTACGCTCCACTCATACTTCGTGTTCGTAGTAAGCATCAGCGTTTCTGACGTGTACTCAGTTGCGCTGCCCGTGTCCTCCCTCAGAACTGCTTCATTCGTAGTTGTGTCGAATACGTCGATGTGATAATTCACTGCGTCAGGGAATGCTTCCCAAGTGAACGTCGGAGTTGTTGTTGTCCACCCATTTCGTTCGGGAGTCAGGAGAGTCATTCTTTTTGCGACGTGAAGATCCCCTATGTCGACCGTCTCCCCGGGGTTGAACTCCACTGACCTGCCAGAAGACCAGAATATATCCTGGTTGGTACCCTTCGCCCATATCATTACGTTATCCACCCTGGCTCCGTTGCCGTCGGCATCCATTTCATACCGATAGCCGGTCACGGAATCTATCCACCAGTTCGAGCCATCATCACACCAATGAACGATGTTTCCGTATTCGTCTGGGTCAGCTGCTTCACAATCCACCGTTTCCTGTGCTGTGCTTGTTGCAGATGTGCTGGCTTGAACTGTTTGTAGAGCTGATACTGCAAACGATATTGTGAAATAGCCGTCAGCATCAACTGAGCCGACAGCAGTCGGCGGATCGTCGCCTCTGCTTCCTTGCGGGAGAGTGAATATCTCAACTTCTACAAGAGGCTGGTCATGCCACATAGCGCGGCCGGTGACAGTCATAAGATTCGAATCAAATACCCCGATATTCTCGTTCGGATCAGGTCCAACATTGAAGGTTCCAAAATCAGACTCCGCGATTAATACATATGATCCTGTGTAGGCGGAAACTCTCGACATGTACTTTACATTTGCAGTAAATGGTATTTCTGGAACGTACTCGGTTGAAGCACCGATAAAATCACCAAAAACAAGATCGCCTGTGGAGACTTCATGGATGCTTAAGTGATATTCCACTGCTTCAGGAAATGCTTCCCATCTGAATGTCGGAATCTTTACATCACCTGTGGGTCCCATCGGGGTTAACAGAGTCATTGCTTTTGCAACGTAAACATTCCCTATGTCGACCGTCTCCCCGGGGTTGAACTCCACTTCAAAGGTGCATCCGGATTTGTATCCACTGTTAGGAAATCCCTTTAAGCAGATCGTGTGCATACCTGTTCCACTGAATGAGACTGTGAAGTAGCCGTCACCATGAAATGTAGTTGAGTCGGTAGCAGCCGGAGTCCATTCCTCGTCGACATCTACATCAGCAATTACCTGAATCTCTTGATCGGTCAGAGGAATGTCGTTCCACATGGCACGTCCGGTAACAGTAGTCAGTTCAGAAATATCTACCGTTTTATCAATACTGGCAGATGTTGGAGTTGAGACGACTGTTGGAGCTGCTCCTCTACCAGACTTTGATACTGGAGTTGGAGTAACACCTGCTGCCATTGCCTCAAGAGTTGCATCAACGGAGGCTTTGATGGAGGTTTCACCATTTATTGGTGGTGCATCACCTTGGTTACTGACCCCGTTAGGTGCGTCGAGTGCAGTACAGCCAGAGAGAATAACGAGCAGCACTAAAACAAGAACGATGTATATACGGGATAAGCCTTGGAACATTATTTCTGAGTCTCGTAAATCTGACTAACCAATTAAACGGTTGAATATGATCGTCACTTTACTTTATTCAACACTCAGCACGCTGACACCCACCATCTATATAAACAATGGTGCTTGCCGGTATCGGCGGCAGATGTTGCCAGTAGGTACGACAGACAACCGAAACAGCGACTTAATTCGTGCGGTTACAACAATTAACAGAAAAGCCCCTGCATTTCTGCAAGGGCTTCTCTAGTTTGATTTCAGTTTGGAGCGG